>Ga0049080_10000655_pt1 | contig 11629 bp, 19 predicted proteins | sample GreLakmeER15MSRF_FD_66716 | JGI IMG/M metagenome (GOLD analysis project Ga0049080, IMG submission 66716) | Freshwater lentic microbial communities from great Laurentian Lakes, MI, USA - Great Lakes metaG ER15MSRF | ecosystem: Environmental > Aquatic > Freshwater > Lake | place: Great Lakes... | reverse complement strand
TAAACAATAAAGGCGCGCACACTCTCAACGGTTGCGAGAGTGTGCGCGCCTATCGTGCGCGAGTGTTGCCTAGTCGATATCTTTTCCGTAGTTTCTAAAGTCAATATCACCGCTATTAACTTTTGCGTCAAATAGCGCGCCTGCCAATTCTCTAGTTTCGCTTTCGTAACTCTTGACTAACTCGCGCAACTCATCACGCTCGCGCGTTGTGTCTAGTAGTTGTTTCGCGAGTGTGCCAATTTCTAGCGCGTGCGCGTTATCGGCGCGCGCGATTGTCGCGCGCAATTCTGCGATTGTGTCGCGCGAGTATGCACGCCACCAATTCGCATTGCGCTTGCTTGTCTCATCACTAATGAGCATTCCGCCAACTATCGCGAGTATCGCGAACACTGAGAGAATGCTAAAGAGTGTCGCGAGGAATGACGCGCGCTCAGTTGTGATAGCCAACGCGATTAGCGTTGTGAGTAAGCAAGTGAGCACCGTGAAGAACACTGATGCGCCTTGAGTGCTATTTAACCAACCGTCAAGGCGCGCACGCATTACGCGCGCGCGAGTTGGTTTAGTTGTGTATCTTTTGGCAGTTTCGCCAATTCCGTAAGTGGACATTAGTTTTCTCTCTTTCGTTGTTGTTGTTAAGAGTGTGAGACTTTCACACTCGCAAGGCTCACGCGTTTCTTCGTGAGCCTTGCGAGTGTCGCGAGTGTGGGGGGGTTCACACTCGCGACATCTCGCGCTAACGGTTTCTAGTCGTTGTCGTAAATTGACAACGCACGCTCAACCGATACGCCACGCGCACCGCGTCGACGCGCACCGCGCTTAGGCATAAGCGGGTAATGCGTCGTGCCTGTTGTCTTATCCCATACGCCCAACGCGTGCCCGATTTCGTAGTGCTTAACGCCGTTGAGCGTGCGCACCATAGCGCCATTGTGAGCGTTAGCGATTAGCCACGCGGTAGCGTTGTCTGGCTCACTAACGCGAGTGATGTATCGCACGGGCGTATTCTCTTTAGTCGCTTGACGCGAGTAGTCGCGCGTTGCGTATGTGTTGCTATTGCTTTTGGCAGTTTCGCCAATTCCGTATTCTGACATTGTGTTTACCTTTTCTATGACGGCAACGAGTGCGAGGGTCTCGCGGTTGTGGCTCGTTGTTGTCATACCTATTTTCTATCTGATTGTTAGACATATTGCAAGCATTGTTTAGATATTTTTTCTAGTCATATATAGGCGAGAATTGCCACGCCACGCGCGCACAAGTGAGCCACGCCACGCGCGCACAAGCGCACGAAGTTATCCACAGACGCAATTTTGTTAGGCTTACCTAACAAACGCGCAGAGTGGTCGCACCCCCAAACAAGTGTTCGACGAACAGGTGTTCGGCCTGCCCCCGCAAAATATGGTGTTCCAGGAATATCGGATTTATTTAGCGCACGGCGTTTCCTTTGAGCCCTCGAGCCCCCGACTCGCTGGCCCGCCGCCCTGGGAATTCACGTGGGGCTTTCACCCACTGCCTGTGTCATCCGAGTTTATCGGGGTTTATCGCCCGACCGCCCTCGTGCCCGCGCCGTAGGCATATGCTCACAGTCTGTTCGCGAGGGGTTACCTGCGAACCTTACAATTACAGTATAGCACGGTGTTAGACAAATAGCAACTAATTAATATATATTTTTTTTATATTTTTCCCTTGACTTTGTGCTCGATATGTGATACACTATAGAGAGAGACTGTCTCTTCCCTTCCCTTCCTCGTGCGGAAAATAAAGACCTGACGTCAGACCTCGCTTTTCCCGGTGGCCATCCTTGGCTTCACCGCCGGTCGCCCGCGAGCGAGCCCCGCAGATGGCTTGTCCACCCGCGAGGCTCGGCCCTCAGATTACTTAATTTTTTTTGCTTTGAGAATGAACACAATTACGATGGCAACCGCCACCGGGACTGCGCATGCCCAATCATAAATTTCTATGACCACTGTCTTCCTCTTCCTTTCTCTCCGCCCTTCCATTATAACATGCTGTTAAACAAATTGCAATTAAATTAAATTATTTTTTTGATTAACCAATACAGCCCGTAGACCATTAGCCCTAATCCAACAAACACTCTTCTCCTTTCCTTCCTCGGTCTTTTGTGCGCTTCTCCCTTTGGCGGGGTTGGTGCCCCGCCATTAGGATGAAGGTTTAACGGTCTCCTGAGATGTCTTCGCTCCAGTAATCTTCCTCTTGCTCTTTGTTCTTCCACTCACCCCAAGGCAATACCTCAGGGAATGGGATTTCAATTGTGTCGGTTGATGTGACGTTGCTCATTGTTTCCTCCTTGTTAATACCAGTGTATCACACTGTCAGACAAAAAGCAACTTATTTGTAAATTATTTTTCGGCCTTCCTCGCCCTCGATTGGAGACTGTCGCTCTCCTAGGGCAGGGCTTTCGCCCTACCCCTTCGGGGAGATTTAGTAGTCGTCCTCTGCGAGTTCCTCGTGCCACTGCCCGAAGTCCTCGTTTATTTCGGGGTCTAGCGCCCAGTCGTATATCTCTACACGCTCGTGCGTCTCCCTCGTGATTTTGTTTTGTTCTTTTCGTGTCATTTTGTTCTTCCCTCCTGAATACTAGTATAACATACTTTAAATATTTGTCAAGCATTTTCGGCTAATTATTTTTTCTTTGCCCGCCGATTTCTGCCTCTGTCGCCCTCCTTCGGGGAAGGGCTTTCACCCTTCCCCTTCGGGGAGTTCTAGTCCAGCATTGGGCGTGTTGGGCGAGGCTCGTAGACCCTTCGCCCTTTGCCCTCTGAGGCGTAGAGTGGTCGCAATTTTGCGCCCGTGTCTGGGTCTGTGTAGACCGTGTTGGCGTTGATGATTGCCACCGTCTGCCCGTCTCGTGTGTAGAGCATTGCTCCCTTGCGTGCGTTGGCGATAAGCCACGCTGTTGGGTTGGCTGGCATTGCCACCCTGTTCCCTACTATCCCTTCCATTTTATTCCCCTTCCTAAGTGTGAAGCCCTTTGCCCCACTAAATACAGCATATCACCTTGTTAGACATTTGTCAAGTTATTTGTGTAACTTTTGTGTAACATATTTCACACCCCCAAACACTTGTTCGCCCCGCCCTCAACTTGACATAACTATTTGTTATGTAAAGTTCTCGACCGAACATATGTTCGCCCCGTTCCAGACGCTTCCAGATGCGTCAGGTTGTTAGACAGTGGTCTATCTTTGCCCTAGTCTCTAATCTTTTTTAGAGCCTCTGAAAACGCTTCCTAATGCGTCTAATGGGCTGTTATACAGCAAAGCCAAAATGCCGTCTGGCAAACATTTGTTCGTAGCGTAAAAAAAAATTTCAGAAACTTGTCAAAATGTGTCATTTTTGTCTGACAGTGTGGTACAATTTTATTAGTGGCAAAAACGCCACTCTTACAAGGAGGTAAGTTATCCGTATCGCAATAGAAAGCCTAACAAGTCAAGCAGTTACCCGAATTGAGTTTGTCAGTGGCGAAACTGACACCTACGACATAGAGAATGGCAAACTCTATTACACGAAAGGCACTCTTTCGGTAACTTTCATTAGTGGCAAAACTTACGAATATGACGGAGTAGATTTTGACGAATTCACTGAGTTAATGACATCAGTGTCAATTGGTCGCTATCTCAATGAAAGCATTAAGCCGTTTAAGAATTGCCGACAAATTCAGACCGAAATTGTAATCCCACAATTGTTAGATTTCGGCGGGCATATGTGGGAAAGGATTTAACACCCAGATAATCGGGTCGGGTCGGTGGGGCGAAAGCCTCGCCGACTCACCTATTGCCCGAACACTTGTTCGGTCCGTGCCCCCGAACTTTACATAACTATTTATTATGTAAAGTTGCCCCTGCCTCCGCGCCCAAAAAATATGGTGTTACAAAATATATGGATTTATTTAGCGCGGCGTTTTCCTTGACCCTGGGCTCGGCACCCGGCCGCCCCCTTTCTTGTGTAAGGGGTGAACCTTCTTTTAGGGCGACCTGATTTCTCGCCATAACGCCACCCCCTACACAATCCCGGGTTTATTAGTTGTAGATTTCGCCTAAAGTTTCGGCGACACTGAACAGCCACATTTCCTGGCTTTCTGGTATGTCTTTAGTGAACGCGAGTTTTTGTAATTCCTCTGCCAACGACTTTGCCAAGTCGCTAACTTTTTGTGGTATCTCTAATGCCATTACTACCTCCTAGTAAGAGTGAGGCTTATTCCTCACTTATTTCATTGTAAGACCTTGTAAGACAAAAACCAACCTCTAAATAAAAATAAATAAATTTTTTTTCAGGTTGACAAACTAATTATTCTGTGATACACTGTATTGACCGGCCCGCTTGCCCCGGCACCTGCTCCCGTCTCCCCAAAATATGGTAGTTCTTATATTTCGGATTTATTTTGCGCAGCGTTTCCCTTGGGCTGGCTTGGCACTCGGCCGTCCTCGCGTCAGTTCCACTCTCGGGCTGACGGTCCTGCCTTCCGTTTGCTTGGGATTGTCGCTGCCCGGAGCCGTTGCCCGTCGGCGAACGCCCGCGCGTCAGCGTCGTTCCACCCTCTGCGCTTTTTTGTGTTTTGTGTTTTGTTCATAATAATAGTGTATCACACTTTTAAGAGTTTCGCAACTCGGATACAAGATTTCTTGCCCTCATAAAGTCGGGGTGCTCTGAGTTGCGGATTGCCAGATTTCGGGCAAGCCAACCTAAGTCGCCTTTTCTCCCTTCGGGCACTTCCATATTGTCCAATAGTTGGGTGAGTTCTTGTGTCTTGTTCATAATAATAGTGTATCACACTCGCGAGCCTTTTACAACTCGCGAGTGCGATTATTTTAATTTTCTACAGAACCTCAATGTGGGGTTCTACATAGTGCCTGACGGCTTGCGCAACGGTGCGCAGTCTCTGAACTTGGCTTCTAGTCAGTCCGAGAGTTTCGCCTTCTGCATCTGTGCCACCAGTGATTACAACGTCGCCGACAATGTAATCAGTGTTGCCATAGCGATATGTCCACAACGCTTGCCCAAATGGGTTATGAGGCAAGTTTAAAATTTTGCCTTCATCATTGCACCACATCGTGAACTCGTCTATGTCAATCGCCTGCACTAAGCCATTGACGGCAAATTGCAAAGCCTGTAGTGAGTTTGGTTCTAGGTCTGTTTCTAGTATGTCTCCGTTTGTTCTTACGTGTAACGCTGTTTTCATTTTGTGCCCTCTCTGTTTTGTTTTGTTAATTTAATTTTATCGGGTCTGAGATTGTTTGACAACCTCAGACCCAAAGTTTTTATTCTTTTACGTAATCCAGTAAAACACTTTCGTGATATGTCTGAATTGCTACCTCTGTAATCAGTGTCTCGTATTTTGTGCCGAAGTAGTCAGTATCAAAGAACGGGATAACATTTGAGTCGGTCAATTTTTCAATTGCTCTCTCAAAATATTTAGCCTGTTCATCATCTGACAATTCGTAAAATTCAATATCTTGCTTTTGCATTTTATTTACCTCCATATGTCAATTATAGGTGCTGTGTCATACAATTGCAAGTCAAAACCGCAAGTTTCTTAAATTTTTTTCCACAGGGGCTGTGGATAACTTTCGACCCGCCGGCCCGGTGCCCAACTTGACATAACTGTTTATTATGTAAAGTTGCTCCCGGTTCCCAAAAATATGGTCATCAAGATAATTCGGATTTATTTTGGCGAGCGTTTTCCTTGGCCTCTGCCGCCTGCCTTTTAGGGCAGGGCTTTCGCCCCACCCTTTCAGGTTTTTACTTGTTGAGTAGCCACTCCATATGAGCGTTTTCGCCAACCCACAACACGCACAAGTCGTGCGTAGTGCGTTCGCCATTGTCATCTAGGATTTCACGCCACACGACTCGCCCATACTCGCAACCACGATTATCGGTTGCGCCGAAGTCGCTCATAAAGTCGCTTGCTTTTCCGTCTACGAACCCATAAGCGAGAAAGTCTCGGTGGAAGTAGCGCACATAGTCAATCTCTCCTGTGAAGTCAAAGTCGCCCGCGTTTCGTGCGTGCGCTTCAAAGTCATCTAGATATGTTTCATCTATTAGTTTCATTGGTTTCTCCCGTTTGTTTGTTTTTAACTTACTTATACAATTATAGGCTCACTGTTAGACAACGACAACCTGCGAAACTAAGTTTTTTAGATTTTTTACGCCCGCCTGCCTCTGCCGCCCTTCGTCGGGGCAGGGCTCGCGCCCCACCCCTTCGGGCTTGCCCGCCATTTATTGGCTGGCAGGCACAAGCGATTTGACTAGCACCAGACCATAGAACTCGTCAGTTTCGGCGTCTGCGATAAAGCAGTGCTTCATTGTCCCGTTCTTTGGCGTTCCCGCTGGCTGGCACTTCACAACGAGTGTGCCCGCCTTTGGCTGGTGTGGGCGGGCATCAAAGATGTCCAAGCCCACGGGTTGATATATGTATTTTTTCATTAGTTTCTCCTCCGTTTGGTGTAATACTATTATAGGGAGTTGTCAGACAATTTGCAACTTATTGGCCAGACTTTTTTGACCGAACACACGCTTGCCCGCTTGCTTCTGCCCGGTGGCTGGTGGTGTCGGTGGGGCTTTCGCCCCACCAGACTTACCTAGTCCAACATTGGGCGTGTTGGGCGTGCCTCGTAGGTTCGGCGCTCTTGGCTCTTGCCGAACAATGGCGCTGAGGTGCGACCAAGTATCGGGTCATTGAGGGTCAAGGCGTGCCCTGTGTAGGCGTTGCGCTCACCGTTTCGGGTGATTATGACTGCGCCCTTGCGGGCGTTTGCGATTAGCCAAGCCGTTTCATTGGCTGGCATTTCGTGTTGTTTTAGCATTGTGTTTCCCTTTCGTTGTTGGTAATACCACTGTATCACAATATCAAACAAAAAACAACCTTAAAGCAGATATTTTTTATTTATTTTTACGCTCACTCTCCGTGGTCGCCATCACTCTCCGTGGTCGCTCAAAAGCGAACACACGTTCGCCCGCTTGCCTCTGCCCGTCTCCCAAAAATATGGTGCTGTATATATTTTGGATTTATTTAGCGCGGCGTTTTCCTTGGGCACCGGCCCGGCGCCGAAGTCCGAATGGGTCGGCAGGGAAAGGGAGGTGAACCCTGCCGACCACTCTCGGTCTTAAATTATTTCTCTCTCCCAGAAGTCCTGAGCCTTTTCGTCTATCACGGTGAAGTATTTGTCCGTGTCCCAGACACTGTCCACCATAGGTATTCTGCCCATACGAAGCAGGTAGTCCGTGGCTTTTTCTATCCACGGGGTCTTTTCTACTTCGCTTAGTGCTTCCCAAAGTGTGTCCCATTTTGTTGTTGTCATTTCGCTCTCCTTGTTGTTTGTCATAAGTTAATTATACACTACTGTTAGACAATTAGCAACTCGTCTAGCACTATTTTTTATTTATTTTTGCCTACTTGCCTCTGCCCGGCGCCGAGTTGTCCGAGTAAGGGTTGGGGCTTGACGCCAACCCTTACTCGAACTCGCACGCTCAAACTAGGCTGTATATCGCCTTAGTCGTTGCGTTATTGGCATTACGGCGAGCATCGCTATCGGCAGTCTCGCCGTAGAACGCTTGCTTGTATATCTGCTTGCCATTGTCATAGACGATTACCATTACGGCAGGGTCTACGAAGCCTTCGGGGTAGGCGATGTCAGCGTTGTAGTAGCACTGAGTAACTTCGCCGTATCCCTTCGGATACGCCTCTGAACTTGTCTCTACCCACTGACTTACTTGCTTAGCGCCTCTCGGCAGTCTCTTATGCTCCATTGTGTTTTCCTCTCGTTTTTTGTGTTGTTATTAGTATAACACTTTGTGGGGAGTTTCGCAACTCCCCACTAGTGATTATTTAGACATTTACTGAGTCGTTCATTTTGACTACTTGCTCGGCAGTGAAGTATGGCTTCACGGTATGAGCGAAGTAGCGACCTACTGACGCTTGAGTGAGCATTGGTGCTACTAGCGTGAGTGGGCAATTTGAGTAGGCATACTCAGCGCCACCAACGAACTGAACGAAGAGTGAGCCTTCGCCGTTGGTGCTATCTGAGTAGAACGCCCACTTGACGATAGCGGTGCTACCAGTTGTGGTTTGGTGGATAGTTAGTTTCATTGTTATTCTCCCATTGTGTAGGTGAGGCTTGATTACCTCACACTTATACTTTATCGTTTCCAAGCGTGTATGACAACCTGTAAATAAAAATACTTTAATTTATTTTTAGGTTGCTATTTGTCTGACATTGTGCTATACTATAAATAGCGGGGATAAAAGTGCGTGCCGGTCACCCGCTTGCCTCTGGGAAGGCTGCGCCGGCTCCTGTCCCAAAAATATGGTTATGTATAAATAATGGATTTATTTAGCCGGTCGTTTTCCTTGGGCCCGGTGGCCTCTGCCCGGTGGCTTTTTAGAGCCACTCCACGAGGTCTCCGTCAGAGATTTCGTCTACGTCGAGACCCTGTTCTTCGGCGATTGCTTCCCAGATATCGGCTTCGATGTCACAGATAAGTCGCTTTGACATATCCATATCTATGTTGATTAGTGCTTTGTTTATCATTGGGTTCCTTTTTTTGGGTGTGATTATAGTATAACACACTCTCAAGCAATTTGCAACTTGAGAGTGTGTTATTTAATTATTTTACGATTGCTTTGTCGAAGTCAGTCTCGCCAATTCCGATGAGTTTGCGCTTTGCGAGAATTAGGTCTCGCACGGTCTCACGGTCAAGGCTGTCTCCGTCAAACTCAAACGCTGGGTTTGGGTTTGTCATATGCGCTATGCAGGCGTCGTGGATTTCGGTATCCGTTGCGAACGGATAAATTGCATTTTCTCGCTCTACTGAGTAAAACGATTTGCAATAATCCCTAAACACCGCAAATGTTTTCATTGTTTCTACTGTAAACGCTGTTTCCATAATGTTCTCCTGTTTTGGTTGTTTCTTACATATACAAGTATAGGCTTGCTGTTAGACAATAACAACCTTGTTTAGAAAATAATTTAGAGGCGAACAAGTGTTCGGCCCGCCTGTCTCTGCCCGGTGCTTAAATAGCCAGATGGCTGGTGGGGGTTTTACTGCCCCACCAGCCACAAGCGTATTGCTTGTCGTTATAGGTAGCGAGCGACTGCGCCGTAAGACGAAGTGCGAACATACTCCTCATCAGAGAGTTCTAGCACTCGGATAGCGTTGCTGAGTTCGTTAATCGCTTCGCGGTTTTTGTGCTCGTTAAAGTCGGTGTCTTTCTTTGGGACAACCAACTTGTGAGAGAAAGTAACCTCTACTGTTTTCGCTTCCTCATCACGCCAACTGTATGGAAACTCAACTTTCTTTACTGTAAGTTTTCCTGACTTCACAAGTGCGACTACCGACTTTTTAATGTCGGCGAGTTGTTGCTCGCGAGCCTTTTCTGCTTTGTCGTAATCTGCTTTTTCTTTTTCTACTTTTGCTAGTGCTTTATTGAGAGCCGAAAGCAACTTCGCTTTTGGCACACGCACATTTACTGTTTTACTCATTATGTTGTATTACCTTTCCATTTAGTGGATACTTCTGTTTCTCCACTGATTATATTGTATCACAGATAAATTACTTTCGCAACCTATTTGTGAGATTTTTTAATTAAACTTTGCCCGGTGGCCTCTGCCCGGGGGCTTTCAGGTTTGGGCTAGTGGGGAAAGGGAGGTGAACCCCACTAGCCACTCAGACCTGACTATTTCTTTTTTCTGTTTTCCCACTCCTCAAGAGTGAAGTCTTTACGAGGTGGTTCGTTGCCACATTCGTAGTTCGCGGCTTCGTGCCAAGGCTTACAGTCGCACTTGCCACAGCGATACTCCATTACATCTACCTGAAAGAAGTCGTGAGTAGCAAAGTTAGCGTCTGCTTCTGCCTTACTTCCCTGAAACGGAATTGGTGCGTTTATTGTATTCATTATGTTTTTACCTCTTTCCTTTGTTGTTGATAATTACAGTGTATCACATTAAATTAGGTTTCGCAACTCGGCTGGCAAAGATTATTTACCAGCCGAGCCGAGCGAACTAGACCCGAACTTGCTGAGTGATTGTATTGACTACTTCCACTTCGCCGAACTTGCGGATAAGGTCAAACACTTCCTCGCCTTTGACGGCTGAGATGACAACGGTTATATCGGCAATCGTTAATTCGATATGCCCATTTTTTATACCGACCTTAATGTCATTTACGCTTGTATCCCACGACCAAAGCGTTGTGCTTTGCCGTGCCTTTATTTCTGTGCTCATTATTTTCTCCTATTTGGTTGGATTAACTTACATACACACTATACCATTTCTAGGGCTGTATGACAACTTCTAAACTAAAATAAATAAAATTATTTTAAGGTTGCTTTTTGTCCTTAATTGTGCTACAATAGTAATTAAGCGTTATGTGTCGACCGGCCCGCTTGCCCCTGAGCAGCCCTTGTCTGCTTCCGGCCCAAAATATGGTGTTCCGAGATATTTGGATTTATTTAGCACGGCGTTTCCCTTGGTGGATGACACCGGTCGGGGGAAAGGATGAAGGTCCGACCGGTGCCAAATCTTAAGCGTCTACCAATTTAAACGGGCACTCGGCAACTTCCCCAAATACCGTTTCGTAAAGGTTGCGACCTGCTTGCCATTCTTCCCAATTGCCGTCTGAAGATATCTCAACGCACGAGCCGTAAATATGCTTGGCTCGTATGAGTATTGCCGTAACGACTGCGTCGTAAGGCTTGTAAGCCGTCTTACAGAAACTGAAAGTGGTTGGCTCGTCTTTGCGGTGCTCACTTATTGTTGGGATGCCTTCCCAGTGAAAAGTTTCGTGCGCTTGGTCTCTGCCTTCAACGTAGTGCGACGCGTCGCCGTTGATGCTGAAAAAAGCCTCGTTGAACTCTGGCTCGTTTTCGCCTAGACCATTGCGAACTCGAATGCCGTTGGCATTTGCGTAGTCGCATAGTTTCTTGGCGTCTAGTGATAGTTTGCCAAACATATACGCTGAACCTGAGTTCTTGCGCGGTCTGCGCCAATAATGTGTGTATCCCATTGTGTTGTTCCTTTTCTTGTTTGTTGTTTCTTACTTATACATTATACCATCTATCGGACTGTTTTACAACTCATGTATAGAATTATTATTTAATTTTCTTATCGGCCCGGGGGCAGAGTCCTGCTTCCGGCCCGCCGAGTTCTTTTGGAGTTGCCCAAACGATTGTCTGAGCAACTCCAGCGAACTAATTGAATATGTCTGCGAACGCTTCTGCTAAAGAACCACGAGCATTACCTTCATCCGTAACAAGTTCGGTTTCTTTATCAAAGCGCAGAGCGCTTGCTTGCTTGCCGTCTCGGCTCGTAATCAAAACCAACTGAACTCGTCTGCGCTCTGGGTGCTGACTTGGTGCGACTTGGTCGTCGTCGTCTTGGTCTTTGTTAATCGGCGCCGCCCACCCACAAGTGAATACTGCGTAGTGGTTATATTTCTTTTTGCTCTCTACTGCCCCAATTAAGTCATAGACATCAGCACCGTATTCTGCGTCTGCTTCTACTACTACGGGATTACCACAGTCGTCAAATAGCAACGGCACAATTTTGGCGAAACTCTTATCCTTTTCTGGGATTTCATCAGTAAAGTTATCGGTCGCCACTTTCATAGCAACTTCTACCAA
>Ga0049080_10000652_pt1 | contig 11668 bp, 8 predicted proteins | sample GreLakmeER15MSRF_FD_66716 | JGI IMG/M metagenome (GOLD analysis project Ga0049080, IMG submission 66716) | Freshwater lentic microbial communities from great Laurentian Lakes, MI, USA - Great Lakes metaG ER15MSRF | ecosystem: Environmental > Aquatic > Freshwater > Lake | place: Great Lakes... | reverse complement strand
TAATCCAGATGCAAGCGTTGAACGGCCTAAAGCGCCCATAGCTGCTGGTGCGCCAAAAACCGCAGCAGGAGCTAAATTAGCAGCTTCGGTTACGCCTGAACCAATTATACCCGGCCATCCTGCTTTTTTAATGTATTGATTGATTTCCTCCCTACGTGTTTCTTCTTCAGGAGATAACCCCAATAATTTTTCTTTAACTCCTAACGCAGCAGTAGCACCTGCGCCTGCCATAGAACGCCACCCTTTTTCAAAATTACTAGGCTCAGGCATTTGTGAAGCTTTCCATTTCGCAGCAGCATTAGCTACCGCTTTCCTCATAGCTTCATTGGGTTGAGTTGCTTTACGAGATTCAGCTCTTTGTGCTATTTTTGCGCGTAAATCTTCTATTGTCATGCCCATTTTACTTTACTCCAGTTGAAGTTTTGTTACCTTGCGTTGGGGCGTAAATTGGATTTCCATTATTAAGCATTCTGTTATTAAGCATTTCTAATGCACTAGATTCAGATAAATACCCATTTTGAATGGAATCAAGAATTTGATCTTCAGATAAGAAATCACCTTTTTGAACAACATATGCTTCTGCATCTCTAAAAACTTCATCCATTGCGCGAAGTCTATCTTCGATAGGTTCATCAGTAGCAGGGTTAGATATCATTTCTAATCTATTTCTGACATCTATATCCGAAGCACCTCCAGGTGCATAAGGAAGCGATCTTGCCATTTGTTGTTGGATAACTTTTAATGCTGCTAAAGCATCGCCACCAGGAACTGCAACACCAAAAAATTTACCTAATCTAGCAAGCCCTGATTGAACATCGCCTTCAATAGATTCTTTAATAAGGTTTCTTACTGCTTCAGGTTTTGGGCCTCTAAAATAAGTTTCTATGGCTTTTCTATCAGCAGCTTTTTCAGTAGCCTCTATTTGCTTTGTTTTTTCAGCCTCTGCAATTTCACCTTTTAGCTCGGCTTTTTTAGCCATGATTTGTTCAGGTGTGTTAATTACTGCTTGAGGTTGAGATTTAAAATTTTCTTTAGGGCTTAATTTTATAATTTGAGCCTCCGCAAAAGCTTGATCTTCAGCAGTTGCATCAGGATTTTTCAATATATCTTCATAAAAAGCTAATCTCTTAATATTGGCTGGATCGGCAGGCGTAGCGTTAGCGTCAGGAGGCTGAGTATTTTCAGGGCTTTTAGCGCCTTGAGGCCACATTCCACTAGACCCTGGAATAACAAAAGCGTTTCCATTTTCGTCATGCCCATATGAATTGTAATAAGTGCTTGGTTGAGGTGCAACCCCTCCTTGAACAAGCCCTTGTTGAGAACCTCGAGCTTTAGCTGCCTCTTGACTTAATCGTTGGCTATCCGTAAAAACACCGCTTTTATTAACATTTGATAATATGGATTCAAATGTAGCGTTAGGGTTTATCGTTGTATAATGACTAGGTGCCCAATTTCCTGCAACTGCTTGATTTGCTATATCACTTAATCCAGTCATTAACCTGTGATGATTTTCAGCATCTGGAATTTTACCTTTATTAGCTTCATAAGCGTTTAAATAAGGCAACGCTGCCTTAGACATTAAAGCTTCTTTTTCTCGATCCATTTTATTTTCGATTTCACCAGTTTGCGCTTGTTGATGGCGCATCCCCATCATAGCTTGTTGCATTTCCAACTGGTTTTTCATTGCCGTTTGTGCGTATTCAGGGCTGATAGCCCCAATCGCTTGAAAAGATGGATTAGGTTGTTGCGCGTATAAGGCTTTCAAGTCCATACGCTCTTGTTGCGCTCTACGGGCGTTCTGTAAAGCTATATCTGAGGCTATACCTTCATTCATGGTTTTTTGGGCGTTGGGATAAGCTTCCCATTGCATTTTTAAAATTTCAGTTAAATCGGACATCGATATTTCCTTAATTCAATAATATTAAACGGAGCCAATCCCTTGTAGTGCATCCCAGTCATCATACATTTTTTGACCCCATTTAGCTATTCCAGGTATTGCACTAGCCGCACCTGTCCACCCAGCAGCTGCCCCAGCAGCGTTAGCAGCGCCTAATGATTGATAAGCGGGTTGCATTGCTGTGGCAGCGTTTACACCTATTTGACCTAAGCCTAATACAGAGTTTTGACCTAACTTGGCGGGTTCTAAATACATTTGACCAATTTGTGCTTTCTGACTTAAATCCTGAGTAAATGCTGTACCATAAGCTTTTTGCGCTCTTTCCCAAGCAGATTGATAACCTTGAGCAGCTTGACCTTGAGCATAATTGTTCATGGCTTGACCAGCAGCACCAGATAGCATGCCACCTTTAGCAGCTGCACCTTGTTGAACGCCTTGCAGACCTTGTTGCAATTGGAATTGATAGCCTGGTGTTGCTTGCAATTCAGCTAAGTTCCTTACCATCGGAGTGTATAAAGGACTTTGTCTGTAGTCCTCCATACCGTAACGTGATGTCAGGTAAGGTAGATTAGCTTCATATCCTTTAGCGGCAACCTCACCTAAATGCGTGTACGGCATAATATCTTTTTGAGCATTACCGTAGACTTGTTTTGTCCATTCTAATTGTTCTCGCGCAACGGCGGCTGATGCCGCTGCTGCGTCAGATTGCCCTGCTGCGCTTAGTGCGCCCCCCGCTATTCCTGCTGCTGCTATTCCCCAAGGCATGAAAACCTCCTATCTGATTTGATACAGAAAATTAATGTGATCCGGTCAACCGGAGAATTATTACGCACCCAATGTACGGCTTGGTTATTAAACCAATAGACTTCACCTGGTGGAGATATATGCTCTCCTTCTTCAAAACAGAACGCTTGATCTGGATGGCTTTCTAACTGTACGGCATATTTGTCATAGTACTTGGCGTGCCAAGTAGTATCAGTATGGGGTTTGCATAATCCACCGGGGGGGATTTTAGAAATTAAGATTCCACCTAGTTCTTCACCTTTCATAGTAGCCATTAACTGAAAGGCTAAATCTTTAATAGCTGGAAGGCTATCTGCTTCTTTATACCAGCATGAACGATGTTCACCATTGAACTTAGTCCAATCACCCCCGTCATACTCAGCAAGATCGCGGAATCTAACATGGATGTCCTCAAATCCATAATGAGGGCTAGAAGGCGTATTAGTCCTAATAGGATTTCTATTCCAAAGCTGAGGGTTACGCTTCAACTGTAACAGTATCTGCGTAATATCTACTTTAGCAATAGCCATAATGTTGTTCATACTATTCCTCTGACACGTTCAATAGCTGCGGTGTTCTGTATATTCATTTGGCATAACATTTTATGCCGTTCTTGGTTAAGTTCTTTGCGAAGCAAATAGTAGTATGCTTCTGACATAATTTCGTAATTAAACAAGTCTTTATAAGCTATTCTATACCCTTTAAGTTGAATCATCAAATCGTACGATAGCTTCGTTTTAAAGCCTAGCTTTGCTATTGATTCATTCACTTCGTTCAATGGTCGCTCTATAACGAGCTTTTTAGCAGAGTGCTGATTGATCTCGTCCACTTTGGTAAATGCACTGGTTTCAGCGATGCCTAACATTCCATCGTAAGCTCGATTATCCAGATCATTGATGGAGTGATCCATAAACGCTTCATGAATACAAAGTGAAGTATCAGTTGTTAGCAAGTTAGAAACCCATGCTGTTCCTGATCTAGGAAGTGCTAAAACCATAAAGTCGATCATAGCCAAGGTGTTCCAGATGTTAAAGCTTTACGATCTTTATAGGCTTCTAATTCTGTATCTGCTTGATCTTGCATTTCTTTTCCCACTAAATTTTGCACCCATGCAATTACATCATCTTTAGTTAATAATTCATAAGCAATAACTTTACCTGTGGGGTCTGGTAAAGCCGTATAACCTCCAATACTAAAACTAGCATTACCATCAGAAACCTCAATAGTAAACTCTACAGCGACCACAATACCGTTTTGATCGCTGACTAGATTGATTGGATTATAAACATAGATGTTCATTAATAGCTCGGATACCATTTTGTTGTTGTTACATCGTAGGTCATTAATAAAGCTTTACCTACTACGGCTGTTGAAGCCAAAGCTATGTTGCCGGCTGTTGTGGTCGTAAATATTCCAGTAGGAATCAATGTAATTGTTCCCCCACCCAACGAGATAGGGTTAGGCGCTGTAATGGTTACTATAGGCGTTACACCTGAAATAAAAGTAATCGCTTTAGTAGGTGCAATCGTAGTAGCTGAAGCTATAGTTGGAGCGGCTGCTGAAGTAGCTGTTAACCCCGCAACGACTATATTGTTAGATGTTGTTGGTTGAGTTGTTGTGCCAAGAAGTAAATTCCCTGCTAAATAATTAGCAGCTGTACCGTTCATGTACAGATTCCAACGGCCTGCAGCTGAAGCTATATTGCCATAAAATCCGTAATTGTTGGTTGCGCCTATAATATTGGCAGCCGCGCTAAAGCCATATTGATTTGTTACGGTTGAATCAGCATTAAAAGCGACTTGCGCTGCATTAAAACAAGTTAATGTGGCAATTGTGTATGGCGTACCACCATTTGCAGCTGTAGCCGCTTGAGAAGCTGTGACAATGGCGTTTACAGTTACATCAGGCTGGATTGTGAGTGAAACAAGAACGCCATATGCCCCCGTTGCACCTGTCATGCTTCCTGCAACAACTAAGCGTCTAGCTGTTAATGATGTCGTACCTATGCCTAACGCACCAGCGATGTAATTGTCCGCTGTACCGTTCATGTACAGATTCCAACGCCCAGTGCTTGACGCTATATTGCCATAAAATCCGTAATTGTTGGTTGCGCCTATTAAACTTGAAGAAACATTAAACCCATACGAATTTGTGCCTGATCCTGCCGAACCATTAATTACGCTTTTCCCATCGTATGTAAGTGCTGACCCTGTGGCTAACGCGCTTGAACTACTGGCGTAAACAATACCATTGGCAGTAAATGAACTTAAGCCTGTTCCACCATTAGCACCAACTAATATTCCATCAAGTGTAATTGCGCCGGAGGTTGCGCTGCTAGGTGTTAATCCAGTAGCCCCCGCAGTAAAAGTAGTAACCCCTGTGCTTGCAGTTAAATAAGCTCCAGCAGGCTGTTTGCTATTAAATGTAGTCCAATCAGTTGAGGTCAAATATCCACTGACAGAAGTTGTAGCTGCTGCCATACTAATCGCAGGAACTGTACCGCCAGAAGATACAACTGGTGCAGTTCCAGTAACGCCGGTAACTGTACCTACGGATATTGACCCTCCTAAGCTAGTAGAAGCTCCATTAATAGTAATGGTTGAATTGGTCAATCCTGCATTAGGAATACCTGTAAAGTTTGTGCCTAAAAAGGTAGGTGCTGCTCCACTATTAATACTTTGAGGCAAACTTAAAGTAACTGCACCTGTTGAAGCAGATGCAATAACTTGATTAGTTGTACCCGTAATAGAGGTAACGCCATTCGATCCTTGAATACCCGCAACGGATACAGTCCAGTTTGCATAAGTACCAGAACCACCAATAGAATCAACATTGACTACTAAAGTTGTACCGCTAAAAGATGTAATTACACCTTCCATATAATTAGCAGGTGTAGTGACGTAAGCCACTCTAACTCTAGTTCCTACCGTAAAAGCCGTTGAAATATTAGAAAGGTTTGTAGTGAATGTTTTTGATCCTGTTGCGATAGCTACAGAAGAAACAGAAGTTAAATCGTAATACCCTATTCCAACTTCAGTAACGGGTGTTGCTGTAACGATTACAGAAGGGCTTTCAGGATGTGTTGGTGAAGTCCCAGCAGGTAATGTCTGTAAACTTACTTGCGTACTTTCAACATTCCACACCAATTGAAGGTAATCGCCAGCGCTTAATTTTAATACATAGTTCCAACTTACAATATTAACGCCATCAACACCGCCATGCTTTTGTTGAATAGCTACTGTACCCATAGAATCAGTAACATCAGTACCGTTAAGTCTTAACCATACTTGAGCATTATGGATTTGGGAATCTGTATTTACAAATTGTGCCGAAAACTGAAGATTGTAAGCGCCTGCATAAGCAAAGGTAATTCTACTGCTGGATACTATACTGACACCATTACTATCCGCATCGGTGCTGTTAAGTGTTATCAAATAAGCTACAGTTGTACTGGCCGCAGTTTGATTAGTTGTATCCCAGAACGATCCCCAATATCCTGTTGTACCAATACCTGTCGCTACAGTTGCCCAAGTAGGCACTGTTGAGCCATTAGATGTTAAAACCTGACCTGCTGATCCTGCTGCGGTAAATGCGTATTGAGTTCCATTACCGACAGCTACTGCACCTGCTGTGGGTGTAGCTGTGCCATTTGTACCGCCATTGGCAATAGGTAGCGTTCCAGTAAAGGTAATGTTAGGTGTATTTCCACCGCTAGAAGCAATATTTCCGCTTCCGGTAACAGAAGTAACTGTACCTCCTGATCCAGTAGCACTTAACGTTCCAGCTACAAATGTAACTCCGCTTCCAATTGTTACATTACTAAATCCACCAGTACCATTACCATATAAAATAGCCGTACCGGACGTTGCAGGTGCTTTATTGTTAAATGTATTCCAATCAGTTGATGATAGGTATCCATTTGTACTAACTCCGGCTTGACTGATGCTAATTGCAGGAGTATTACCGCCAGACGATGTGATAGGTGCAGTTCCTGTTACGGAAGTAACCGTTCCACCTGATCCAGTAGCTGATAAAACACCGCCAGCAAAAGTAACCCCCGAACCGATAGCAACTGAACTGAAACCGCCAGCGCCATTGCCATAAAGAATGGCTGTACCGGACGTTGCAGGAGCAAAATCAATACCTGCTACGGCGTTATTAAACCCTCCTGTACCATTCCCCTTTAAAATACTTGTTCCGGTGGTAGAAGGTGCATAAGTTACCCAAATGACACCGTTCCAATAAACTGTTTGACCTATTGTTGTATCAAAATACGGATACCCTATAAAAAGATTTTGCGTGGGCCTTCCCGATGTAGGGCCACTAGCTACAACGGATTGTAGAATAGGTTGTAATTGGCTAAACCATTGCGCCCAAGGAGGTTGTACTCGATCATCAGCGTCAACTAAAATAGACTGGAATGGAGGTTGGGAAATAGCCATTATTTAGATGCCTGTGTTGCATAAGCCGCAGCGCCAATTAAAACTGTCTTAATTGGATCAGTTATTCTAAATTTAAAAACATAATTTCGTGATACCCCTAATCTACGCCATTCAGCTCGGCTTAAGAAATTGCCTTGCGCTCCACAAGTTGCCCACATTTCATCACCCCATGTATATCCACCATCACGGCTTACTTGTAACATGACTTGCGGAGTTTGACCTTGCCCATCATTAATGCCGCCACCTTGTTCCATATCTAAACGAAGTCTATAAATATGAAGTTTATTAAATGAGGTGTTTGCAAAGAAATGTGGGGTGATTAATTCTCTTGCAATCAGATCACCATTATCTGTGTAAGATGCAGGATCGAGAATATACAAATTACCATTACGGTAATCGGAAGTTATTACATGGAAGTCAAATTGACAGCCAAAATTAGCATAATGTCTTGTGGTAGCACCAGATAATAAGGTACTCCAAACTTGTGAAGTTGCATCATATAACCAAGTAACCCCTTGTTGTTGGAAACTTATTTGATAAAATTCATGCCCGTTTTGACGATAGCTGAAAGCAATTGCATCGCTTGGATTTACATATTCATTAAATAAGAAATCTAAATCAGGTGTAGATACAGTAACAGGTCGATAATTTTGAATTGTTACAACTGATAAACCTCCTCGTCTAGCCCTTCCCAAATAGATCAACTCACCGTTACATCGAGCAATACTCCATCTAGCAGCTACGCCCATATCGGTAGGTGATCCAGGTATCCTTAATAATGGAAAAGGAAATGCACCTATATCTTGCCAGTATTCTTGCGAAATAAAACCTAATAAAACTAAACAGCTATTATCAACCGCAACTGCTTCTAAAGTATCGGTATAGGCTTCTTTACTGGCAAATAATAAAGCGTTCCAAGTAAAGCCATCATATATCTGCGATAAATAAAATTGACGGGTATTAGGCTCATTAACAATGAAATATCCATCTAAGAAAGTTACAGTGTTACCCCCAGGGAACCCAGCAGCAGTAATCGGTCTAAAATTATTTACTACTTCTAAACCGCCTGCGCCAGCAGGAGTATTATTAGGTACGGTAAATGTCCATTCATTAGCTAAAGTACAAGTTCCAGTGCCTAGTGTAGTTCCAGTAGCTGCAAAAGAAGTGCCTACTTCATTATTTATAGCCCCAACTAATTGAAAATTTGAAGTGCCTACGCTATTAATTGTGTATTGAACACCTACTACTAAAGCAGTAGAGGCTGTCAAAGGGAAATTAACTACATACTTACCTGAAGATACAGGGCCTGCTGTTTTTATAATTTCAATACTGTCGTTAGTATGCCGATTAGTTGCATTTTCAGTTACTGCAACAATGCCTTTTTGCGTATATGTAAGCAGTCCAGTAGAGCTATTATTAATAACTACACCTGTACCAATAGGCATTTCATACGTTGTCCCCGTGCCAATACCTACGCCAGTTGCAGTAAATATAGTTCCAACAACATTAGCCGCAGCTCCATAAAGTGTAAAGTCTGTAGTGCCTAATGTTAGAATTTGATAAATTGTACTGGTTACTAAAGCTGTAGCATTAACAACTGGCAACGAGGCAGTAAATACTAATCCTATGGTATTGGATGCTGCACCATAAAGCGTAAAGTCTGTAGTGCCAATAATTAAAATTATATACTTCTGCCCTATTACTAAAGATGTTGCGGGAACATTAACATCGATAGTTGCTGGAACTGCTGTGCCTGTGCCAGTAGCCGCTTTAGTAGCTGTAAAAACAGCGCCTAATACGTTAGCCGCTGCGCCTGCAATAGTAAAATCGGAACTTCCTAATGTTAAAACAACATACGTGGAGCCTGCTACTAAAGCAGTTGCTAGAATTGGGGTTTGTAATGAAGGTAAAACAACAGTAAAAGTCCAACTACCTTGAGTAGCTGTGGCAATTGTATAATCCCCTGAAAGGACATCGCCGCCATTAGTAGTAATGGAAGCAGTATCGCCAGCGATGCCAGCGTTAATAAAACCCGATACAGTTATAGTTAATCCTGTACGGTTATAAACATTTGGTACTGAATTAGCGGGGTAGGTATAGCTTAATTGTAGCGTTTTAGGCTCGTAAATGTATCCGTTTTCACCATCAACAATTATAACCTGTTGAGCATTATCTGAGATGGAAACTGTGCCTTCAGCCGTTGAAAGCGTTCCTCTTTCGGTAACTACACCGTCTTTATCGATCTCTAATAATTTATTAGCATTTACCGAGTAGAGTAAATTTAAAGACTGTAACCACCATAATCCTCGCGAAGGGTTCTTACCTGCATTAGCAAATAAGGTTAAGCCTGGTGTGGGATATGCAGCTAAATTTGTTTTATCTTTTTCAGGCTTAACTTCAAGAAAAAGATTCTGTCTTTTTTGAGCAGAAACAGCTTTAGACCGTCCAGCTATGCCAGCTCCTAATATAGGAAGAACAATGGCTTCTGGCATTATCGTCCGTATCCATCGCTATAAATATTATATCTCATTTGGCTGGTACTCATAAGCGCTACATCCGTACTAAGGGTAGGAGTTCGTTGATTAATTCTTTTAATGCGTTTAATAGCATTTTGAGCTAATGCAACAGAAGTTTGTCTAATATCAAATTGGTATTCTTCCGCAATTCGAATAGCTAAATTAAACACTATTGCTTCCCAATAACCTGGAGGAAGGCTAATGTATGCAGTAGGGTCATTAACAACCGTAAAAGGTTTCCAAGATGTCAAAGTAATTGTTTCATTACTAGATGAGCATATTGGGTAAATATAGACGTTACCAATAGGAAACCCTCTATCATAAAATAAATAGCCGGGAAAATTAGTTTGTAAACTTTTAAGTCTTACAGCATTATAATCATCCCATTCCATAATTTGCATAGGATAATCAACAGGAATACTTCCTGTGTAGATAGTAAAATATGCGTCTATAATTCGGCTTGGTCTGATAGTATTCCAAGTAGCCCCAAGCCCTATAGTATAAGGGTTAGTACCGGAGGATAAAGGGAATGTTTCTCTAGTGATCTGATAAAGCATTAATTCATCAGCAGACCACGAATCTAACATACGGTTAAGCGATTCTATACCATCTTTAAGCTCGTTTGCAGTTAAATCAGTATCTACAGAAGATACTTGAATTAATCGCATTGCAGCGCGGACTAAATCATTTGCTGTATAAAGCTGACCGACATTGCTGACCATTGAAACGGCAACAGTGTAAGGCGTTATATAAGCCCAAACATTAGGTTGATTGCTCCAAAATACTGATAAATTCCCCCAGATTGGTGCAGGGAGAGTCCAAATATCATTAATGAAAACCGTTGATATGAGATTCCCCCCTATCAACTGAATGTCGTAATCCTGAGTGCCATCAGCTACCCAAAATGAGATATTATATCCGCTAGTAATTACTATAGGGTTAGCTATAGGCGTAGTCATTGCTTGATCTTCAAAGATTGCTACCGCAGAAGAAGTATTTGCATAGAATACTCCCGCAGAAATCAAACCTAATTGACCTCCTGACTGAGGAACTAAATCAATGGTAAAATATCGTGACATTATACTTTTCCTTAGCTTTTATTATGTTGAAGCTTCAGACCATTCTATATTCATAACGAATACCAATCAGCCGTTCCATTGCAAATATAAGTCTTACCTGTGACGGCACCTAATGTTTCTGTAGTTCCTCCATTAAGAGTATTAGTGCTTTGTCTTTGAACAGTAACGGTATTAGCCGATGAGTCAATTCTGCGAATTTTAATAGCTGGAGAAACATCTGCGCCATAAGACGCAGCAAGAGGAAGATTAATTACACGGTTTCCTGACGTTGCATCAACAAGAACAACTGCGTTTATATTTGTTAGCGTGGTTGTTGCATCAGTAATGGTTATTCTATATTGAGCTATAGATGATTCAACCTCAATACACCCCGTTCCTGTTATTCTACTAAACGCTAAATTTTCACCCGCAGAACCAGTTGCGCCCTTAACCGCAAGCGCCCATTCACCTTCTATTGTAAGGTTACTTGCGGCTGGACGAGCAATGCGAAGCCCGTTATTATTTCTATTTTCAAGCCGTAAACTTTCGTTACCTGCCCGACTACGAGCCTGCAACGCCATATCTGAAGCATTATTGATTGTAGCTGCATAAGAAAATACCCCCGAAACTTGATTAGGGTAATAGCCAACGCCATCATTGCGCATGGTCACATAACATAACGCATCTGTTTCTATTGTTGGAAAGGGCGTATTGTTGCTATCATCTAGCATTGTAAAAATATTTTTATAGCTCGGATATAAATAACTAGGCGTACCTTTTGCAATTATTTCATTACCGCCAGAAAATCCAAAAAATACGTTTTTACGAGCTACAAAAGCAGCATCTGAACTTATAGTTCCCAGCGTTTCATTAGTGTTTCGCTGATTGCTTCCTTGAAACACAATACCTTGTCCAGTGCCTGTTGTAATTCGGTTTGCACGGCAATTAATGAAAAAATTGTGATCTGAATTT
>Ga0049080_10000651_pt1 | contig 11668 bp, 16 predicted proteins | sample GreLakmeER15MSRF_FD_66716 | JGI IMG/M metagenome (GOLD analysis project Ga0049080, IMG submission 66716) | Freshwater lentic microbial communities from great Laurentian Lakes, MI, USA - Great Lakes metaG ER15MSRF | ecosystem: Environmental > Aquatic > Freshwater > Lake | place: Great Lakes... | reverse complement strand
CAACGCCTGAAACGAAAAACCAAAAATAAATAAATAAAATGAAAAATACAGAGTTCAACTACATCGCAAAAAACAAATTCACGGGTCTCTATTTCGACGGGGAATCGTTCAAGGCAGACCAGTTTCACGCTAACCATATCACTGCTCACAAAGCGTTCTTCAACCTTGTATGGAATTACAACGACAACATCGAGCTCATCGATGTTGTGCCAATCAAACCCGAATACAAAATTAAAAATAAGCATACGGGTGAAAAATTGGTTCGCAGCAGGGGTGAACTCGCTTGGTCACATCGCGCAAGCGGACTTAAATGGAACACGCGAGAAGGTGCTGAAAATGTAGCCAAAGGTTTAAACGATTACAAATATCACGGGGTATGGGAAATTATTGAACTAACTGCATAATTTCTTAAACAAGAAACCAGAAAAAATGAAAAAATACCTCAAGCCAAACGAAACCGAGATAGTGGAAGCACTCCAAAAGGAAATCTGCCTTGTATTAAAGCAGAGGAGAATGAAGTCAAAACTTTCTAACGAAGGGGAAGTTGTAATAACAGAAAATGGCCGTCGATTTGTTGTTCAGTTGTTAGAAATTATTTAAATCAACCAAACCGGAGCGGGTTCTATCCCCGCTCCACCAACCTAAAAAACCAACTAATAAATATATGTCACAATTAATCCCATTCAGCGAAGTTCAACAGCAAGCCGCCACAATCGCAAAAAGCCGCCTGTACGGCTTCGACACTCAAGAACAGGTGTTGACCCTCATGCTTGTCGCTCAAAGCGAAGGACGCCATCCTGCCAGTGCAGTGAAGGACTACCATCTGATCAAGGGCAAGCCATCGCTCAAGGCGGACGCGATGCTTGCACGCTTCCAGCAGGCCGGAGGTTCCATTCGGTGGAATGAGCGGACAAACGAAAAGGTCAGCGCGACATTCTCGCACGCTCAGGGCGGCGAGGTTACCATCGTATGGTCTATCGATGACGCCAAGCGAGCCGGACTAGCCAGCAACGATACCTACCGGAAGTTCCCGCGCCAGATGCTGTCAGCACGCTGCATCAGCGAGGGAGTTAGAGCAGTGTTCCCGTCAATTATCTCCGGCTTCTACACTCCAGAGGAAGTCAGTGATTTTGCAATCTCATCGCCTGAAAAGCCTGCCATTGCAAAGCCTGTTTTTAAAGAGATCGAGGTAGAAATAGTTCAGGAGGCTTTGCCGTCTACTCAACTATCCGCAATCGATGAGATCAATTTGCTCCTCAATCGAGAGGGGCTAAATGAGGCTGATATTTTTGCGTTTCTTGCTTTCAAAAAAGTGAAGCACGATGCCGAATCAATTGTTGATCTTCGTCCAGCCGTACTGGATCGTATTATCGAAAAATTCGATGATGTTGTGAAGTTCAGCTTGAAGGAAGACAACTAATATGGACGAGCGTGAAAACAAGATTAGTGGATCCGGCATGGCTGGATATGCGCTATGCGCAGGAAAGTGGAATGCCGAAGCGAACATCCCTAAAGGTCTAGCCGGAGAAGCGGCGGAGATAGGCACTCGCATCCATGAATACATCGCGTCAGGAAAAGGCAATCTTTCCACCGACGAGGTGGAGATTGCTGACTTGATCGTGAACTTTTACAAAGAAGCAATCGATAACATCAACGCAGGCGACATTACAGACACAGTTCTGGAACGTCGATATTGGTACGGCGATGATTGGAGCGGTCAAATCGACAGGCTCGATTTCATTGGCGATACAACTGCAATCGTTACCGATTACAAGACCGGAAGAGTTGCTCAGGGGAGAGCGCAAGGAAACATGCAATTACGTTCGTATGCAGTATTGGTGAAGCGAAACTTCCCAAACCTGAAGCGCATTTTTGTCTGTATCATTCAGCCTCTGGCTGGCCCCACAACAATTGCTGAATACAACGAGGATTCCTTGTGCAGCGCCGACAACGAGATTTGCCGGATTGTAGCTGAAGCTTACAAATCAGACGCTCCACGCACTCCTTCGCCTGATTCCTGCAAGTATTGCAGAGCCAAATCGACCTGTCCTGAAGCTAGATCAGAAGCGTCAGTTTTAGCTCAGGTTCCGCTCGCAACGCTTCCAGCAATGAGCAACGATCAATTGTCCTATTTTCTTGAAAAAACCGAGATCGTAGAAGACCTGATTGTTGCAATCAAAGCGGAAGCCAAAGAGCGCCTGAAAGCAGGGCAAGAGATCTCCGGCTACCAATTGGGAGCAGGCCGGACAACCAGATCTATAACAAACCCGAACGAGGCGTATTCAAAATTGCAGTCCGTACTCGATCCAAATCAATTTGCGTCAGTATGCAAAGTGTCAGTGCCTGAGCTTGAAAAAGCCGTAGCAAATCAACTCATGCTGAAAGCAAAAGAAGGCAAACAAAAACTAGCCGAGCTTCTCGGTGAGACAATCGAAACAAAAACCAGCGAGCCAGTGATGACTCGCGTTAAATAAATATGAAAAAACCAACAGCAGAGGGCAACTACCTCGCAATCGTAACAGTTCCGGTATACGGCTTCGTAGGCCGAAGCAAAAAATCAGGAACATCATTCATTTCTCTCCCGCTCAAAATCATTGAGCCTGATTCTGATCAGAAAGGGGCAGAAATCACTTGGTATGGATACCTAACCGAAAAGACAATTGAGCGAACCACAAAGACTCTGGCAACGCTATTCGGGTGGGATGGCAACATCACTTCACTCGTTGACGATACAATTGATCCCTTCACAAATAAAGAATGCCGAGTTGCAATCGAGGAGCAGGAGTACGATGGCAAAAAGACATTCAAGGCTACATGGCTTAACTCTGTAGATGAACAGCCAAAAGGTGAACGAGTGAAAAAAGACGAGTTCCCTGATCTAGCTGAGTTGACAGCTACAGCACGATCAATTGTTGCTGCAACAAAGTCCGGCGATAAGCCTAAAAAATCCGCTGCAAAGCGCGATGAGCATATCGTTGCTAAGAGTAACGGGTATCAACCTCAAACAGTAGATGATGACGGGGATGAGATTCCGTTTTAAGTAATTTCCTCGCTTAGACCCAATGGGTCGGCAGGGGCAAACGGGGGCAGCGCATCCGAAAAAACGCTGACCAATTTATGGATTCCATATCAATTTCGATACCAGTATGCCCAATGTCTCTCCAGACGTCCGGTAAACAGATGGTAATACGCAAGGGGAGGCCGATATTTTTTAAAACCAAAAAAGCCTCTGACTATCAAAAGGCAATTCGGCTATATGCGTCCGCATTTAAGCCAAAAACGCCTTGGGATGGGCCGATCCACTTAAAGGTCGATTATTACCTAGAAAGACCGCAACGCCTCAACGGGAAAAAACAATCACCAGAGTGCGTTTACCATGACAAGCGTCCTGACCTAGATAACCTACAAAAAGGAACTCAGGATGCATTTAGGGATTTCTGGATAGACGATTCGCAAATCTGTTCTTTATCTCTGCGCAAATATTATTGTGCAAAGGGAGAAGAGCCTAGAATCGTTTTTCATATGATCCAACTTTAGCAAACCAATCAATAAATAAATAAATGCAACATGAATTTGAATTCACCCAAGAACTATCACCAATTGCCAAGCGGTTTCGATTATTTCATGCCGCAAACCCTGACGTTTATTCCTCACTGGTATCTTTAGCTCGCCAGTTCCGAGAAAAGAACAAGGAGCGCAAGATTGGCATAAAAATGCTTTATGAGGTGCTTCGTTGGAATTATTACCTAACAACCGACACTGATGAGGAGTATCGCCTGACTAACGATTTTACTGCTCCCTACGCTCGTCTAATTATGGATCAGGAGACTGATCTTGCCGGAGCTTTTCAAATCAAAAAATCAGAAGTTGATATCAAATACTAACAACAAAACTATGGTAGAAAAAATTAACAAAAAGGTCACAATCAAAATGAAAGATGGAAGAGTGTTTAAGGCTCACGTTATTGGAAGAGCAGGTAAAAAAATTATTATCGATTCTAAGGAATATGGACAGATGACAGTTGATTCACGGGAGGTAAGGAATTGATGAACTACTACCAATTCCATATTGGCGATTATCGTACCGCAACTAGCCACCTTACACTGGAGGAAGACGCGACATATCATCGCCTGATCGATCTTCAGTACGACAAAGAGGCTCTGTTGCCTAACGATATAGCAGTGCTTTCGCGCCGAGTCCGGTCATCCGAGGCTATGGTTAAAGCCATTCTGACCGAGTTCTTCTCATTGTCAGACGGCGGATGGGAAAACAAGCGGGTTACCGAGGAGGTAGCAAAACACCATGCATACATTGCCAAACAGCGCGATGCTGGTAAAAAGTCAGCCTACAAGCGAGCAATAGTTGAACCATCGTTGAGCCAGCGTTCAACCAGCGTTGAACCAGCGTTGAGCGAACCCTCAACCAGCGTTCAACCCGTACCAGCGTTCAACCTCCCACTAACCACTACCCAATACCCAATACCCACTACCCAGAAGAAAAGGGCCGAGGACGCTGAAATTGATTTTGAGGGTCTGCCAGAGGCTCTTTGCACAGAGGCATTCAAGTTGGCTTGGATTGCATTCGTAGCTTACCGGAAGGAACGCAAGAAGCCTCTCTACCCAACTAGCTTTGTTGCCAAGTGGACGCAGATGGCGGAGTGGGGACAAGAAAAAGCCATTGCTGCAATCAATACTGCAATCGGTAACGGATGGCAGGGGATCTTTCCGCCGGACAAGACAGGAACTCCTGTTGCCAAAGCGGAAGAAAACTCGAAATACAAAAACGCCTTTTAATTTATGCCTACAAAAAATTGTGCAGATTGCCAATCCGAGTTTCATGCAGAAGAAATCGATTTGATGGGACGTAAGGTATGCTTCCAGAACTATTGCGAGCCATGCCTTCAAAAACAGGTTGAGTCAGCCGAGGACACGCAGGCTAAAAAGCGTCAGGAAGCCAGAATTGACGATTTCTGGAGCAAAGTGCCACCATTGTACCGAAACACAGAAATAGAGCGTTTAAACCCTGTTCTAGCGCAAACAGCGATGAACTGGCAGTACAACCCGATTGGTCTAGGAATACGAGGAGAGTCAGGATCCGGCAAAACAAGAGCCGCCGTCTTGTTGCTGTACCGCCAGAGAATGGCGGGTCATCCGGTGATGTTCCTCAAAGCAACCGATATCAGCCGCTATGGAGCGGAGCAATTTAGCGCCAATCGAGAGCTTCAGAACGAGGTTCTCAGGGATATCCGCTACGCTCAGGAGGTAAAACTGCTCTTGATCGATGACCTCGGCAAGGGAAGACTGTCTCCGGCGGCTGAAGAATTACTCTACGATATTCTCGACAAAAGATCAGAACGAGAGCTTCCAGTCATCTGGACAGCAAACGCTACAGCAGCACAACTGCACTCGATGATGAGCGAAGACAGAGGTGACGCAATTATGCGCCGTCTCGCAGAATTTTCAAAAGTCATATCAGTATAAAATTATGAGATTCCACGCATTAGGATTACCACATACAGTAACTTCAAAAGAATTCGTAGCATGCGCTTACACGCAGAAGGTGTTAAAATTTTGTAAAGCCATGACTGACAGGGGCCATGAAGTCATTCACTATGGGCATGAAGATAGCGAATTGCAATGCACAGAACATGTTAGCGTGTTAGGTAACGAAGATTTTAAATTATCTTACGGAACGCACGATTGGCGCAAAACATTTTTTAAATTTAACATTGAAGATCACGCATACAAAACATTCTACGCGAATGCAATAAAAGCAGTCGAATCACGCAAGCAAAAACATGATTTCATTTTACCTTTTTGGGGATCAGGAGTGCGACCCATCTGCGATGCCCATCCAGATCTCATAACTGTCGAGCCTGGAATAGGTTATGCAGGAGGTCACTGGGCTAGGTGGAAGGTTTGGGAATCTTACGCAATTTACCATGCATTCGGAGGAATAAATTCAGTTGGGCAATGCCAACAGGACAATTACTCAGTAGTAATTCCAAACTATTTTGACCTAAATGACTTTGATTTTAACGCAAACAAACAAGACTATTTTCTCTATCTTGGTAGGGTGTATAGCGGAAAAGGCGTCGATATTGCCATTGAAGCCACAAAAATAGCTGGAGTAAAATTAATCATAGCCGGACAAAAAGAAGATGGCTACGAGTTGCCGGATCACGTTGAATATGTCGGTTACGCTGACGTAGAAACTAGGCGCAATTTGATGGCAAATGCCAAAGCATCGTTTATCCCTTCACAATACGTTGAGCCGTTTGGAGGAGTTCAGGTAGAAAACCTTTTAAGCGGAACTCCGACAATAACGAGCGACTGGGGATCATTTACCGAAAACAACCTACACGGCATTACAGGCTACAGATGCAGGACTATGGGAGATTATGTGGACGCAGTGCGAAACATTTACAGGATTGACCCTCACGATTGTAGAGACTTTGGAACTAATTTTTCATTCGATAAAGTTTTCCCTCTTTATGAAAAGTACTTCGCAGACGTTCTCGACGTTTACGAAGGCAAAGGATGGTACGCGCAAGGACACAATATTGAAGCGATGAAAAAACATTACCCATGCACGTTCAAAACAAAAACCGAATCAGATAAAAGCGTCCGAAATAAAATTAAAATATTACGGCGCGTAGAAAACAGAGATCAAATTGCGTCTGTATTTCAAGACCTAAACATTAAAACGATTTGCGAGATTGGCGTCAGGGATGGCGCTAACCTTTTCAATATGGTCAACGATCATGTTAAAAAAGCGATTGCGGTCGATATCTGGAAAGATACTGGCAACCATGCTGAAAACGATCTCGATTTCACTCAGCAACAATTAGACGAGCAATACGAATTAGTTGTCTCCAAAGCCGCAAAACTAGACGGGAAAGTATCTGTTGTTCGCAACTATTCTCACATAGCGGCAGCAATGTTTCCTGATCAACATTTCGATTTCATTTACATCGATGCCGATCATTCATACGAGGGAATCAAACGAGACTTAGACTGCTGGTGGCAGAAACTAAAATATGGAGGGATTATAGGTCTGCATGATTACGAAAACGTATACCATCAAAACATTGAATTCGGAGTTGTTAAATATGTCACTGAGTTTCGAGATGATCACGGCATTTTTCCTGATAATTTTCATGTTACAGATATGGACTCCGGCGTCTTCAAATCATGCTATTTCGTAAAATGAAAAAGGTTCTATTCTTCATTCACAACGGGTGGGTATTTGGAAAGATCCACAATGAACTAATCAAAGTGCTGTACCCTGATGTTTATTGCGACATTCTATGCTGGACAGGAAACTATTCGTCATACGAGTTCAAATATATTCAGTACAAATACGATTATTTCGTTTCTACTCCAGAAGCATGCGTTCAATTGAACATCAGGTACGGAGTTCCACTCGAAAAAACAATAGCCGTTCTCCATCAGGATTGGGACGTGTTCAATCCACTTAACAACGGAATCAGCAAAGATTGTTTTAACAGGTTTGGAGCGTATGCAGCCATCGCTCCTATTCTTCAAAACGTATCTTTGTCGCACGGCATTGGCAGGGTTCCTGACCTAGTTCGCATCGGCGTCTTTCAAAACAACTATCCTCGCAACACCTCGACAGAGCCAAAAATAATTGGAAACAACTCTAAGTATTGCCGGATCGATCAGGGATTCGATGTAAAGCGCGGAAACCTAATAGAGCAAATAGCAGAGAAGACCGGACTAATTCTTGTCAAAAACGAAGGGGTCAACTTCCTAGGCGCTGAAATGCTTTATGGTGGCATCGATTTAGTGATCTCGCCGTCACTCATCGAGGGCAACCCATATCCTATGCTAGAGGCTTACGCTTGCGGAATTCCATACATAGGCACTCCTGTAGGAATCGCTCCAACGTATAGCCAATTAGGTGGAGGAAAACTATTCCCGCTAAATGCTGAAGAATTCGTAGAAAAAGCATGTTCTGAGATTGACTGCATGATTTCAAATCCTACATATTACAAACAACTCTGCGAAGAATCCTACCAGATCGGTCAAATCATCGACTGGAAAAACCAACCTCGCAAAGATTGGATCGACCTAATAAATAAACTACCATAAATATGACAACGCAGAATCCAACGCCTGCGCTTGCTTTTGTTCCACTGACAGAGCAAGACAAGGAATACAACGAGGTCAAATTCACTCGTCTTCTAATCGCAAACATAATCACTCAAGCTGTCGTCGATTTAAAAAACGACAAACAGTACGAGCGCCAAAACACGCAAAACCACAAAGACAAAGATCGCGAATCTGCGCTCCACTTTATCCGCTCCAGAGAGTATGAAGCCATGTGCGATGCGTTGGGCTGGCCTGCATGTCAAATAAGGAGAGTTGCATTAAAATGAAACAAACAACACCAGAAACAGATGATCTCGCCAGAGGCAACCATGTTGTGCCAACCGAGTGGGCGCAGCAACTTGAACGCGAGCGCGACAAAGCGAGGGAGGATGCACAAAAATCAAAGGCATACAAAAGGGTATTGAAAGTAACAAATGAAAATCTAAAGCGCGAACGCGACGAGGCGCGGGAGGAACTTTACGACATTAGACTAAATCTAGGGGAAGACGCCGAGGGCTACACTTTGCTTCACGCCGTTTGCGTCTTACAAAACAAACGCGACGAGGCTATAGCGGCGTTAATGAGGATCGAGGATTTGTTTCTCGACGGCACAGATATTTACGCGGACAGGGAAAACATGGGACTCATTGCCAGATCCGCATTGGAAGATACAAAAAAACAACTTCAGGGGATAGATAAGGGGATTTAAGGGATAAGTGTCAAGAAAATATTTGACAGACTTTTATAATCAAATACATACACAACAAATTACAAATAAATCCATACAAGCATAAATACATGCCAACATTATCGAATCAACTCCATGAACGCTTCGCATGGCTAATTGCTGAAGGCGATACTCAAGCCCAAGCCTACAAGAAACTCAAACCAGACGCTGCGTCTTCCGCTCACGTTTCAGGTCACAAACTCTACCACAGAGCAGACGTCAAACAACGCATCGCAGAAATTCAAACCGAGGTTGCTTTACGATCAGTGATGACCATTAGCCGGAAGAGAGAGATCCTGCGCCAGATGGTAGAAGGCACGTTCCCAACCAAGGTGACTCGAAATCCCAATGGCAGGCTGATAGCTACATTTGATAGGCTCTCTGCTCTTATCACTGATGCACGCATTGCCGGAGAGTTCGCTCCAGAGCGCCATGAGATTCTAAATGCAAACGAACTGAAGTTGGTGTTTAAGAGCAAGGGGCGCAATACCGCCATCATTGACGCTGAAATCGTAGAAAAGGAGATTCCGGCTATGCCTGCACTCCAAGGCGAAGAAACGCCTCCAGAGACCGATTACGCTCAATACGAAGCCGCTCCCATTGACCCTGACCAACCTCAACTCGATACCATCTAATGAAAGCATACGAAGTAACGCCTGAACAACGGGAGATACAACGCCTCAATTCAATAATCCGAGACCTACGCTCTTTGGTGCATGAATTACAAAAGGACTGCAACAAGCAGAAGTCATTGATTTCTAAGATGAAAAACAGGGAAAACAATCAATAACGTCACATAACAGCAGTAGTACATAGTGGAACCGCAATGGCAAATCACAAGGTAAGAACCGCTGAGTCTAAGTCAGTTGAGTTAACTATCGCTCTAGCTACACGCATCAGGGAGGCTGTTGACGCCGACGAGCATAGTGGGATCCTGAACGCAGCAGAGATGATTCTGCTAGAGGATTGCCACAATCCGCCGGATGAGATCGAGCTAAACATTCAACTGGCAAAGCAGATCATCCTTCAGCATGTACAACACTTGTTGGACAAGGATCAGTTTGAGGCGGCTGCAACCATCCTATGGGGGCCGGAGGTCTACAACTGGCGTCCTAAGTCATCTCAGGACACTTGGCGCTACCTGTTCAAGCATGACTTCGTACTAGTTCAGGGAGCAGGCGCTATGGGCAAGTCATTCGGTGCAGCGGCATGGTTCTATCTCGATTGGTTTAGGGATCCATTCTACACCAACATCAAAGTCATTTCCCTGACGCTTGAGCATGCCGAGCGCAACATCTTTGCATCGATCAAAAACTTTCACCGCACTGCTCTGGTCAGGCCGGAGTTCCCTGAGAAGGATCTGGTGATGTCCATACAGGCATCGAGTGACAGCAAGCAGGGCATTCATCTGGTTGCCATACCAAAGGGAGAGAGCGGTCATGGCACATTGCGCGGGTTCCATCCTACGCCTCGATTCGGAGCAGCGCACAAGAAGTGGGGCAGGCTCTCACGCACGCACGTCATTCTAGATGAGGCCGAAGAAGTCCCGTCTGGCGTATGGGAAGGCGTTAACAATATTATGTCTACCTCCGATATCAACGGAGCCAAAGGTCACATTAAGATATTTGGAGCGTCAAACCCGAAGGATCGTACCAGTGATTTTGGTCAGCGATGCGAGCCGATCAAAGGATGGGGATCGATTGACTGCGAGGAAAGTTACGAGTGGGAATCGAAAGAAGGATGGCATGTATTACGGCTCGATGCCGCACGCTCTGAAAACGTGATTCAACGCAAAGTAGCCTTTGCAGGCTTCCAAACCTATCAGGGCTTCATGGGATACATGAGCAGGGGCAGAACGGCTGAAGCCATGACGATGGCGCGGGGATGGTTCCCTGAAGAAGGCATGGCAATGAGCATCATTACGCCAAGCATGATGAATAACGGGATGGGCATGCTGCGATTCGTTGGCCCCGTTGTTCCTCTGGCGGCATTTGACTTGGCGCTGGAAGGCAACGATCAGGTTATGTGTTCGTATGGGCGCTTTGGGTTATGCGATGGGTGGACTGATCAGGCTGGCACATTCCATGAGTTCAAATCGCAACGCACTTGCCTGCAACTCGACTCACAGGTTCCGTTCCCGAAGAGGGCTACGTTGGAGCAGACTCATGCAATCATCAAGTTCTGTAAGGATATGAGGATCGGAGCGAACTGGCTGGCAGTTGACCGGACAGGCAATGGCGCTGGCATCCATGATTCACTCTGTTCGTTGTTTGGCACAGAGGTGATGGGAATCAACTACTCTTGGGCGGCATCAGAAACGCACATTCTTGGCGAGGATAGTCAGCGTGCGAATGAACTGTATCACGGGGTGGTTACAGAGTTGTTGTTTGGGTTGGCGAAATACCTAGAGTTTGGCTACCTAAAGATAGCGCATGGGTTCCGCAACGAGGATCTTGTCCGGCAAGCAACCGCTCGTAGGTACAGGCAAAAGGGGCAGGGAACTGTCAGGGTTGAATCGAAGGGTGAGTACTGCAAGCGTACACGTTCGTCCAGCCCAGATGCACTTGACTCGTTAAGCATGCTCGTCTATCTCATGAGACAGAGATCTGGCGCTGTTGCATCTATGACTGAGGTTAAGCCTAAATCAGAGTACAGGAGAGAATATAAATCAATAGTTGATTCAACAATGGAATACATGGATTTTTCGGATTAATAATATGACAGAAGGAGAAATAGTTGAAGCAGTGGGGGAGTACTTAGGAGATGAGAGCAGCGACATACTGCTGGCGGATGGCTTTGAGGAAGCGTTCCTTGGAATCGGTCAGCA
>Ga0049080_10000650_pt1 | contig 11673 bp, 4 predicted proteins | sample GreLakmeER15MSRF_FD_66716 | JGI IMG/M metagenome (GOLD analysis project Ga0049080, IMG submission 66716) | Freshwater lentic microbial communities from great Laurentian Lakes, MI, USA - Great Lakes metaG ER15MSRF | ecosystem: Environmental > Aquatic > Freshwater > Lake | place: Great Lakes... | reverse complement strand
TACATTACTTTTTTCACTTAAATCTTTTTCTATTTTTTCTACTAATGTTGAAAATCCCTCTACACAACCATAGTATTTATATTTATTTGTAAAATCTTCAGAAAAGGTCTTTAATGAGACATATGCATTAGTTATTAAAAACTCGGCATTATATCCAAAGGCTTCTATTAAAATTTTTGTATCTTCAAATCCAAGAACCATTTCACATAATTGACTAAATGTTATCTTCTTTTGTAATTCTTCAGATATTTTTGCACTATATTTAATAACCTTTTTTATCATATCATATACATTTACTTCACTATTTTTACATCTTTCATTCAAAACTGGTATATACATTTTATTCCCAACAAGTTCATAAATATTTAAATCATATCTGTTTATTAATTTTAATAATAATACATGATTGCTATTAAATCTTCCAGCACCTGTTTCGATAGATATATTATTCATTTTTGATGTATATATATGACCTCCTAATCGAGCGCTTTTTTCAATTAATATAACATTAAACCCTAATTCACTACACTTTAAGGCTGTATATAAACCGCCAATACCACCTCCTATGATTATTATATCTTTCATCCTATCTGTTAAAATAAAATATTTAAAACATGTAAGGATATATTTATATGGAAAATAAATGCCAATTTACATGGATGACCTTTTTATGGATACTATTTCCATTAACATTTTCGATTTTTATTTGGAATAAATACTATCGTCTTGAAGAGCCATTTTTATCTACACAAGATACACAGAATATTATAGATGTATATAATGCTATATTAAAAAGAAATCCCACCAATGATGAGCTTAAAAAATACGTTCGCGCTCTCGATAAAAAAGAATACCCTTTAAGTGAAATAGAACTTCGTTTATATAATAGTGATGAATATAAACGTCTCGTAAAAACACAAAGTGATATATTAGCTCCTGAAACAACTCGTATGCTTCAAGAAAAAGAGGTTATTGACTATGTAAAAACAGTCTATTTATATGCATTCCAGAAAAAACCTGCAAAAGAACTCTTATTGCCGTTAAAAGATTTATTTATTTACTTTGATTTTAATCCTTATAAACTTCTTGCTTTATTCCGCCATAGTAAATATAAAGATTTTGAAGAAGATTTTAAAGTAATTAAAAATTTAAATAAAGAAACTCTTATTGATTTCTATTTAGCTACTTTTGATGATATTAAATTAACACAAGACGGTGAAGCTTTAAAGAAAACTGAAAAATTAGCTGCATTATCTAAAGCACCACACACTATTACTGGTATAGCTGCTTCTGCTAATGGTTCTGAAATTGGATTAAATGATACCGATACTAATAAATTACTTCAGTATTTATTATCAAAAGGTTTATATTTAACTGATAAAGATAAACTACAAGCTGGTAAAGAATTAGCTGGTACAGAAGAACAAAAAGGACTAGTAACTCAAACTGCTACTGGTGCAAGTAGCTACTGTACAGGTCAACGTGTATATTTAACACCTGATGCTAAACTAGTCGATACTGGTTATGGATTTTCGGTACCCCAACGTCATCCACCTGTTTGTATACCACTTACAGGTAAAAATATAGTTAATCCAGTTGTATTTGGTAATTATAACGGAACTCCTTTAGAGGAAGCAAATCAAACCCAAGTTGGTTCTATAATGCCTATGTTTGAATATCGTGAATATATTGATATACCACCTATGGGTATTCCTCCTAAAGCTGTTGAAACACGTCAAATAGTTCCTATCAAAGTTAAAGAAACACTAACTGAGAAAAATGCTCCTGCTGCAATGGCAAGCCAAAAACGTGCAAAGGATAGAGCAGCTGGTGAATTATATTCATCCTCTCAAGAAGATTCGTATCTAGTTAGACAACAATTAGCTGAAGACAAAAAGCGAAACGAAGATTTAGCCATTTATCAACAAACTATTAAAGATAATGCATTAACAGAAGAAGAAAAAACTCAAGAAAAAATAAATACTGATATTTATACATCTCAACTCGCTGGTGTGGCAGATTGGAAAGAACGCACTCGTTAATTATTCATAACAATATTAGCACATCCACATCCTCCAGATTGCACTGATTTTTTTATGGTACATTTACCATCCACACATGTACATTTCTTTGAATCTTTTTTACCACATCCACAAGTACATTTTTTAACTTCTTTTTTCAAAGTCTCTTTTTGTTTAATAGACACAGGCATTCTAATAAAAGCATATATTTTTATAATCCTTCTTTTAGAGGAGATTCCCCTATGGAACATTGTCATATTATTTATCCTAAATATCCTTCTGTCGTACAAGTTATACAATGGATAAATCAAAATACATTTATTGATTATTTCTTTGTCAGTTCTAAACTATCCCCTAATATTCAATCTGAGTTAGAAAAAGTACAAGCTAAAACTAATTATGAACGCAAGATACTAATAGATGCATTTACCGAACAAACTTTTAAGAAAATTGAAACTTCTAAAAAGCCTGTTTTTATCTATGAATCTTTATTTACAGATGACCCTTTACTAACAATCATTTCAAAAATAGCTATTTTTATAAAAAAAGATGCAACTGAACTGGTTCCTTATATTTGGATGAATAGTCCAATACGATTTAAATTAAACACTATTCAATGGGATGGATATAATATAAATCCATTTAAATCTCTTTCCAAACCAAATGAAGTAAGTAATTTTGAATATATAAGTGACTCTTTATTTATGACTGAAACTGTTAATATTGTTTTCTATGAAGACTTTATAAATATATTCAAGGATAACTTATTAGAATCTTATTATTTTCCAAATAAAAAAGATATTTTAGGATTAAATAAAAAAATTATTAAAGGATTTTTAAACGATCATTCTCTTTTAACAAAATTATGGTATCAGACTCCCGAACAACATAAGAATATGATTGAGAAAAGCGTTTGTATTTTAAATCGTTTACGATTAAATGTTTCTTTACCAAAGCAAGAATCCCTTAAATATGTTTTTAATAATTTACATACTGATAATACTATATCTTTTATACAATTTGTAAATGACCTAAATCATATTTATTATAAAGTTTATAAGAAACATCGTATCCCTGAAGCTTATTTTGATACATGGACTAACGTAGACCAAATGAACGGTCAATCTCAAATTATTCTTTATTCATTCTTACAAGAAAAATCCATTTTATATGCTGAAATCCGTATTGATACACAGTATAATATGTTTATATCATATAAATTAGACTTTTCTGAAAATATTAGTTTTGAACGTATTAATACCCATATTGAAAAAATTTTAGCATACTTTGAAAAATATCTACAAATATCTCATTTAAATGTTGAAATCGAAAATATCTCTTTACGTACTACTATTCAAATTCCTCAAGCAAATTTAAAATCAATTTCTAAATATTTTGCCTCGCTTTTACCATTATATAATGTACCTTCTAAAAATCGTATTAATAAAAATATATTAGATTTACAATTCAAACGTATACCTAAATACGGCCAAACAAAAAATATTCGTGAATATATTAAAAATAAACTTGCATTAGATATACCAATTTTAGATATATTAATTGATTTACAAGAATATGGATTAGAAGAATCTGAAGTACGAGAGTATTTAGAAGAAATACAACAAGAACAAGAAAAAATTGGTATTGACCGTAAGAAAAAGGATATTCGTAATATTGGATTAATAATGCATTTATCAGTTGTTTCACTTGGAATTCAAATCAATATTGATAACGCTTCTAGTTTCTTTGATATTACTAATACATTAGCTTGGACGAGAGCCTCTTTACTTGCATGGAAACAAGATAGTATTATTATTGAGAAACCTAAAAAAGATACTATTCATAAAATCGAAGAGGAAGAGGATGAAGAAGAAGATGTTATGCAACTCCCCATAGCTACACCTAAAAGTACAGACAGTACAGACAGTACAGACAGTGATCTCAGTTTCGGTTCTGAAGAACAATTTGGAGGAGCTATTGGAAAAGAATATAATCGTTATTTTAATACACTTTTAAAACAGATTGACCCTAATATTTTTGCATTAACTGAAAATTATGCACGCAAATGTCAAGTAGCTGATTTACGCCAACCAATTGGTATAACTACAGAGCAAAAAAATATTATTGATAATTCTATTTATAAAGACGGTTATGATAATTATATTGAATATCGTAGTGACCCTAAAAAAACTAATATATATATGTGCCCTCGTGTATGGTGTCCAAAATCACAAGTTCCTCTTACTCCAGAACAATATAATGAAGGTGAAGGTAAATGTCCTCGAGAAGACGAAGAACCTATGTTATTATTTAAACATGCTACCTGGTATAATGACGTTAATCGTCCTCATTATATCGGGTTTTTAAAAGAACGTGGATTTAATAATGTAAAATTACCCTGCTGCTTTAAAAAAGAACAACAACAACAAACAGATAGCAAACAGTTATCAATCAAAGAGAAAGATGAGGATAGTTATATTATTGATAAAATAAAAAATATACCAGAAGCTCGTTTAGGTACGATTCCTCAATCTCTTCATGAATTTTTATATCCAAATACACCTTATCAACTTTGTAAAAATACTGTAAAATCGAATGAATGTTTATTGCGACGTGGTATATCTTCAAATAAAGATTCATTCCTTACATCAATCGCTTATTTAATGAATTTTACAAATAAAGGGGCCTTTTTAAAACATTTATTAAAAGAATTATCTCCTTTATTATTTATTACAATTGAGAATGGTTTAGTTTATCAAACATTTCAATCTAATGAACCTTTATTAATTGAAAAAGAGACTGCCATGAGAAAAACATTACATAAATGGTTATCACAATATCCACAATATTGTAAAATGTTTAATTTAAATGATATATTGCCTATTTTATTAAAAGATAACTTAGACGATACACCGAATGCTATAAGATTCAAACTTGCTAGACAACTTAGTATAATGGATTCATATAATAGATTTATTGAATATTTGAAAGAAGACACTGAGAAAAATCCACATATGTTTTTTGACTTATTTCATCATCTTGGATTTTTAATTATAATATGGAATCGTGACAGTAATAGTTTAGCTACATTAAAATGCCCCTATTCTTATAAATTAAAACACTCTCTCTTAGCATCTAATAAATTACTACCATCTATACTTGTTATGTATTCTGAAAGTAGCTATGAACCTCTTGTAATAGTAGACCCTTCTAAAAATATTCAACAAAGAATATTCTTTTCTAAATATCCAAAATTAGAACAGTTTTTAATTCAATGCCCTTCTTTTAAGTTAAACGATGACACTATTATTCAAAAATTATACTCACTTAACATATGGTCTCAAAAACTATTAGATAATCCTTCAGGATTTGTTTTAAATACTATTATTTTAGACTATAATTATCGTATCTATGCATTTATGACAAAAGAACATATCTGGGTAGACCTCCCTGAGCCAATTATAATTTCAAGTTTATCTTATATCTTAGAACTATTATCAATTAATCAAATACTTTATTGGGAAGATATTCAAGGATTATTATATGATATTAAACTATATCGTAATGATTTTACTTTATGGTCTATGAAACTTAAAACACTCGGCTTAGGTCATCAAGTTGGTGAGATTAAAAATGTTAATAAAATACATTTTGAAACATTACTTAAAATTCCAACTGTAACATATCCAGACCTACCCAATGTACCTATCGTTTTAACAGAACCATTTATACAACGTTTAGATACTATTCAATATGATAATTCTCAATGGTATAAAACTAAAAAATACATTTTATATACTTTAATCAAAGATTACGATACTATTGTAAAACCATTATTAGGTGAATCAAAAAATATTTTATTAAATTCACTTTATGAAATATTTAATAAAATACAACAACCATCACGAGTTGCTGTTCTATTGGAAGAAATACCACTTTCATATAAAGAATCGTTAGAGCAATTATATCAAGAATTATTATTAGAAAAACCTTATTATCATCAACCCAATAAAATTTATGATGGATATCGTAAAAAGGAATGGATATTTACACAACATGCAATTAATTTTCAAGATATGATGTTTATTAAAAATCCTGGAGTCTCTTATAATATAACAAATTTCCCCACAGAATCAAAAGAAACTTTACAACAAAAAAATATTATTGAATTATCTATTCCTAATATGATTAATGAATCATTATGTAATAAAATATCTTTCCCTACAAAATGGCGAGCGACTATTTGGAAAAACTATGACATATTATTATTAAAAACATATGATAATGCATCATTGTATCAATATATACAATGGGTCGTTCAACAACATTATCAATATTGGAACATTGATGATATTCAATTGTTCTTAAAGAAACTGTATTTAGACTTATTAGAAGATAGAACTAACTATCCAAAATTATTTGAAGACCCATCTATGCGTATTGCATGGAATCATATATTACAACGAAATTATCGTAATACTACAGAACTCATTGAATTAGGACTTCATAATTTATCTATTAGTGAAATAAAAAATAAATGGCAACAAGTTATTTCAACACAATATAACAATATATGGGTTAATGATTTTGATTTATATCATATTAGCGATTTATTCAAAATTAGTTTTTTTATTATTATTAAAGGAAAATCAGCTGATAAAAAAACTGATGATATGTTATCTTCTATTAAGTTTATAAGTGGGTTTAAAACTACTCCGTGGATGTATAGACCACTTATAGTACTATATAAACAAATTTCTGAAGATAAAACATATAACATATATGGTTCTATTATAAAAGATAAAAAATCATATTATCGTCAAGGTATAGAAGCACCTACTGAAATTAAAACATTAATTGAAGATTTTATACAAATGTCAAATGTGGCATAACCATTGAAACTGTTTTCCCTTTCTTTTCTACATTTGGAATATTCATTTTTAGAGCATCCATATGACAACTATCAATAATTGATTCTGATACTGGTGCAACATAATTAATTTTATCTTTTACAAGTGCGATATATGCTTGTTCATCCAATAGAATCTCACTGTCACCTGTTCCACAAGGTGGTAGTTGACCCAACATAATATTCGCAGATACACCATTAATGCGGTCGTATTCACTAAAGATACTGGCTTTAATCAACATATCAGTTGTTTCCTCAAAGGATGATTTTGCAAGTGGACCTACATCTCCACGATTAATACCATGACGGTCAATTGACATAAGAGCACCTTTACATGTCATAGTATCTGCAAGGATAGATAAATGACGGAAATTTACAGAACTTTCTTTAATAACTTCCATAATCTCATTGCAAAGAGCATTACGAGCTGCTTCAATACCCAATACATTATAGATTTCATAAATGTCATTTGTAAATGTTCTATAGGGGTTTACAGATGGATGTGCCATAATCTCAATTAAATTACTACCATCTGTATCTAGAATCCACTCATTTATTTTATCAAATTGTTGTTTTTCATGATTATAATCAATATGGTTATAAGGGCGCATTGATACTTTATTAATTTTCATAACACCTTTTAGTAAAATTGTATTTACAATATTATATTCAATAGCTTTTAGTGCAGCCACCATGTCTTCAGACTCAATATCCTTTAGTGCATTTTCATGAATACGCATTTGGAAAACAAGTTTATCATCATTATCATCTGAGAATAAACATTCCAATGTATTACCATATGATTGATATACTTTCATATAAACATCAATCATAGTTAGGTTTGCGCGATATAGTTTTAGTTTATCAATTACCATACGCAATACCCATGGGGATGTACTACGACAACGTCCCACGTCCAATTTACTAAATTCACGATAAATAGCCAAATATTTATCATCAGTTTCAATATTTGTTTGTAGCCCTTTTTGTCCTGGTGGGTCCCAGTAAATTTCAGTGCTTTCAAGAAGGTCACCCAATTTAGTAATTTCTAATTCTTTTAGAATCTTTAGAGTGCGCTCTTTCGCTTCGTAAACACGAGGGTCATTTACTTTTCCATCTGCATCTTCTGTTGCATCAATTGTTTGACTAATTTCTGAGTTTAGATAAATTTGTAGTGTAGGTGTCTTAATATTACGACTAACACTTAGTAATTCCTTAAGGCGAGGAACACCTGATGTTGCTTTCACAGCTGCCGCCGTACCAGAAACGTGGAATGAATCCAGTGTAAGCTGTGTCGCTGGTTCACCAAGAGACTGGGCTGCAATAATACCAACCATTTCACCAGCTGGTACAATAGCTTCCTTAAAATAACGATGAATTTCACTAATAATCCAATCAAACACCTCTTTTTGCATATGATACTTATAAATCATCGGTTTTGGAGATAGATTCATACGTAGTAGAATATGTAGGAAACGCATACCTTGTTTTTTATCAATTAGATATAATGCATCTTTTCCTGAAATTAGTTCTTCAATACGTTCCAATACATATCCTGGATGTAGGTTTGATGGAAGACTATCCATACCCATATCTTTCATACGATATACTGCATTTTTAATAATACGTTCAAATGGAATGGGATATGTAATTCTATCCATTTTTTGATTTTTGAATACTTTTTCAATTAGAAATAGACGATCTTCCAAAATTGATTGAAAGTGTTTTTCACATAGGTCACGAAGACCTTTTACTTTCATAGTCTCTTTGAAAGTTTTATCTGTTAGATACAGTTTTAGGTCTTCATCCAAATACATACGATACTGTTTTTCAATATCCATAAGATCCATATCAATATAATACATATTCTGTGCTTCAATCTTTGTTCCTTCCATACCATCTTCACCATATAGGAATTGAACGATACTGTCATTTGCATTACGAACTGTTTGATCGTAATTTACTTTACTATCCTCCATCGCCTTTACAAGTCTGCGTTGGATATATCCTGTTTCTGAGGTTTTAACTGCTGTATCAATAAGACCTTCACGACCACCCATAGCGTGAAAGAACATTTCTTGAGGTGTTAATCCACTAATAAATGAATTGCCAACAAAACCACGAGCCTCTGGACCATCATCATATTTGCAATAATGTGGTAAAGTACGGTCTGTGAAACCATATGCTACTCGTTTACCATCTACATTCTGTTGTCCTACACAAGCAATCATTTGTGCTACGTTTGTTGGTTTACCTTTTGAGCCTGATTGAACCATATTAATCATACGATTCATCATATGATTAATTGATTCTAGGCCATTTTTCTCAATATCACTTGTTGCTCCATTTAGAATACCAATCAACTGTTGTTCGAAGTAATCTTGATTATTCATAATGGAATTATTTTCCATTTGTCCCGATCGAACCTTTTCAATCTCTTCATAAGCCTTAGTTTTCATACTCGAAATAATATTTTTGATTTTCCCTTTAATTTCACTATCTACAACCAAATCACTAATACCTACACTGAAACCAGATGTTAGAAGCCAACGACAAATCAAACGTTGTAGATTATCTAGATAACGACGCACTTCGAATGGGCTATAGTCATGGTATATTACTGGAAGAACACCAGTTGACATACCATGAAAAATAGATTTATCTAGAATACCTGATTGATGTACTCCATTTACGATTTTTACTTTTTCTTTCAGTTTATTTTTAAGTTCTAGATGAAAACCTGGAGGAAAGATTTGAGATGAAGCCTGTAGACCAGAATACATACGAGTCTCTTTATCCATTGGCTCTGGTAGCACACCATCAAAATAAGAATTTACCATTTGCAGGTTAGCAAAGTTTTTATCACCAATACGAATGTGGTCCTTTGTTAATCTAAATGAACCCAACATAGTATCTTGCACTACTTCAATAATGGGTTTACCATCCTTTGGACCAATAATATGATAGGGAACTGACGCAAAATCCTTCAATTCACTCATAGTTTGAATGCTTTGTGGCATATGAAGATTCATTTCATCACCATCAAAATCTGCATTGTAAGGACTTGTTACCAATACGTTCAAGCGAAATGTTTGATACGGCATCACTTTCACGCGATGACACATCATTGACATTTTATGAAGAGATGGTTGACGATTAAATAGAACATAATCGTCGTCTTTTAGATGACGATTTACAATATCACCATCAACTAGATCCTCAGCCAATTTTTCACGATTTCCATATTTTAGAGTATAAGTTTTACCATCCTCGCGTTTACAAATCTCTTTAGCACCAGGCCAAATCTCTGGACCATTCTTTACTAGACGTTTCATTTCTTCCATATTGTATTTATTCACAGTTTCACGAAATGTTAGATTCATTGCAATTTTCATTGGCACACCCAATTGGTCCAAACTAATATAGGGATCTGGTGTGATAACACTACGTGCAGACTGGTCTACACGCTTACCATTCAAATTACCACGAATACGACCTTCTTTCTTCTTTAGACGGTCTGCAACTGATTTTAGCTTACGACCATTTCTTTGTTGGGCCGGTGGAATACCAGGCATCTGATTATCAATAAGAGTTGCAATATGATATTGCAAAGCTCCTGTAATTACTGCTAGATGCTCTTCATTCGCATTTGGTTTTTCCAAACGAATCTTTAGTTGATTATTTGTTTTAATAATGTCACAAAGTTTATGTGTTAAATCATCCTCGCGACGTTGACCATTTTCTTCAATAATTGAAGGACGAACTGGAGGAGGTGGAACTGGAAGAATCGTACAAATCATCCATTCTGGGCGATTAAACTTGGGGTTAAATCCAAGCACTTCCATATCTTCTTCAACTACACGTTGTAGAATTGTTAATACTTCTTCTGCAGTAAATTCTTTTTTAATTGTTTCTACATTTGCTTCTTTCCACTCAGCCATAATTTTTAGTGTTCCTTCTTTTGTATATCTAGATGGTTGTTTAGCACCACATCCAGGAGCACCATCATCACCACATGATTTAATTTTAGAATTATTGTTAAAGAAACGGAATAATTGTTCCCAGCGCTTTTGATGATTTTTTACTAGCATAATTTTTCGCATCACTTCTTTCAATTCATCAGTTGATTGTGTTGGTGAAATAAGCAAGCGAGAACAACGATAGCAGATACATTTTAGCAATTTACGCGTGGTTTCATAAAACATCGGGTGAAACACAGGACGGGCGAGTTTAATATGTCCAAAATGACCTGGACAAAAAATCTTTTTTTGTTCACAAGTGCGACAGAATGCATTATGTTCTAACACACCCATACGCGGATCAAAAAGTCCACCAGGAACTGGTTCATTTCCTGTATAAGTATCAGTTTTAGTAACTTCTACAACTGAACTTTTAATAATCTCATCTGGACTTAACACACTAAATTGAATGCCTTTAATACGTTCAATCTTTTGGTCGTAAGATAGTTCTCTATGAATAGACATCTTATTCTGTTAATCCACGAGATTTTTAAATCTATTTATACTTTAATAGTTAATTTCAATTTTTATATCTATTGTAAAAATTGAATTTAGTTTATTATAACACTATTATAATCTCAATGACATATAATCTTCGTAATCGTTTTTCGTTACAAAATAATAACTGTAATAATTCTGATTCTGAATCTGAATGGATTACAGATGATGATGACAGTGATTATCATCCAGATGATAGTGAAGAAGATGATGATTCAATGAGCGA
>Ga0049080_10000640_pt1 | contig 11779 bp, 15 predicted proteins | sample GreLakmeER15MSRF_FD_66716 | JGI IMG/M metagenome (GOLD analysis project Ga0049080, IMG submission 66716) | Freshwater lentic microbial communities from great Laurentian Lakes, MI, USA - Great Lakes metaG ER15MSRF | ecosystem: Environmental > Aquatic > Freshwater > Lake | place: Great Lakes... | reverse complement strand
ATGTTAGGTGAAGTGGACTTTGATGGATTTACATCAACTCCATTTAATATTGGTATCTATACAACTTCTTTGTTGAAAAACTTAGTAGGTATATTAGATAACGATTTGAATTTAAAAGTTGATACCGTAGGTGATAAGGCTACTGTATTAAAGTTATCTTCGGATGAAACTGAAACTTCTTATCAATTAGCAGATTTAGGTGTGATTCCGGTTGTACCTGATTTGAAGCAATTACCAGAGTTTGGTATTTCAATTGAGATGGCATCAAATATGATTGATAAGTTTATCAAAGCAAAAGGTGCATTATCTGATATCGATACATTCACTGTATTTAGTGAAGGTGGTGATTTGAAGATGGCAATTGGATATTCTTCTATTTCTACAAATAGAGTAACATTCACTGCAATTAAAGGATTTGATGGTGATGTTAAACCAATCTCATTCTCAGCAAAGTATTTAAAAGAAATCTTAACTGCAAACAAAGAAGCTACTTCAGCAAAATTGAAAGTATCAACTGATGGTTTAGCAAATGTTGAGTTCTTAATTGATAACTTTGCATGTAAATATTATTTAGTAGAAATTTCAAATTAATAAAATGGCAGACCAATTAGAATTATTCCCAGATTACGATGTTTCATTTGATAAGTTAATTGAAAATGTAATTAATTGGGCAGCTGATAAAGATATCTTAAAGAAAGAAAATGCACCAAAGCAATTATTAAAAGTTTTGGAAGAAGTGGGTGAAACTGCAGGAGCATTATTAAAATCTAAAGATGAGGAAATAAAAGATGGTATTGGTGATACATTTGTAACACTTATCATTTTGGCTAAACAATTAGGATTAACTCCTAGTCAATGTTTAGAAGCCGCTTGGAATGAAATTAAAGACCGTACTGGTAAGACCGTAAATGGTGTATTCGTAAAAAATTAATATGAGCTTTTTCGCAAATAACATTAATAAAAAAGAGCATAGCTTGTGGGTGGAAAAATACCGCCCACAAACTCTTGCTGACTATGTTGGTAATACAACAATCAAAGAAACTATCCAACAATATTTGGATAATAATGATATCCCACATTTACTACTTTATGGCAAAGCGGGTACAGGTAAAACTACATTAGCAAAGTTAATCGTAAACACAATCAAATGTGATTTTATGATTATCAATGCATCAGATGAGAATAATGTGGATACCGTTCGTAACAAAGTAAAGAACTTCGCATCATCGGTAGGTTTTGCAGGATTTAAGGTTGTGATTTTGGATGAGTTTGATTATATGACTCCAAACGCACAAGCAATCCTTCGTAACTTAATGGAAACATTCAGTAAACATTGCCGTTTCATTTTGACTTGTAACTACATTGAGAAAATTATTGACCCGATTCAGAGTAGATGTCAATCATTTGCAATCATACCTCCAACTAAAAAGGATGTAGCAATTCAAGTGAGTAAGATATTAGATTCTGAAAAGATTACATATGATATTAAGAATGTAGCTGATATCGTAAGTACATACTATCCTGATATTCGTAGAATTCTAAATACCTGTCAATTACAATCTGCTAAAGGTGAACTAAAAGTGGATAAGGCAATTATGATTGAATCTGATTTCAGAAATAAATTAGTAGATGCACTTAAAGGTAATGATGATAAACGAAATCTATATCTGAAAACTAGACAAATGGTATTAGATAATCAGATGAATGATTATACCGAAATGTATACATACCTTTATGATAAGGTAGATGAGTATGCAGGTGGAAATACTGCTAATGTTATATTAGCAATTTCAGAATCTCAATATAAAGATTCATTAGTAGTAGATAAAGAAATTGTTTTCGCATCTCTATTGATACAAATTATAAACAATATAAAATAAATAAAATGCAAAACGGACAACAACCTCCAATGCCAAACTTTAATTTAAATGATACTAGAGATATTCCTTGTGAATGTGGTAATCTAATCTTTATGCAAGGTATGAGATTCAAAAAGGTTTCTCGTTTAATTACCGGCGAAACTAAGGATTCAATTATTCCTATTGAAGTATTTTTATGTACTCAATGTGGTAAACCATTACAAGAATTAATGCCTGATGAATTGAAGGATAAAAAAGTAATTGAATAGTATGGCTGGTAAATCATTATTTGACCACATTAAGGCGATAACAAACGAACAAGACCCAAAGTACTTTGAACAATTATCAGAAGAGGATAAAAAGAGTTGGAGTAATTTTATGATTAATCGATTTCTTTCTATGAATCCTGATTGGATTGAACTTATTGCATCTATACTACCTTTGACTCAATCACTTGAATCAAAGGATATGTATAAGTTGTATATAAACATTATCCCTAAAGGTAGATATTTCCTAAAGTATATGAAAGGAAAATCTGCAGAAAAATATGAAGATTTTGTTGTTAATCTCATAAAAAATGAGTATCTTTGTTCTGAGCACCAAGCAAATGATTATCTTGAAGTCCTTTACGCAAGTAGAGAAGGTAGAGAAAACATTAAATATATTTGTGAGAAATATGGTGTAGAGAAAAAACAAATAACAAAATTAAAATTAAAAATATAATGGCAAGAGTTTCATTCAGTCAGTATTCAATGTGGAGTTCTTGTCCACAACAATACAAGCTAAGTTACATAGATGGGTTATCAGAATCAAGTTCTAATATACATTCAGTATTTGGCTCAGCAATGCATGAAACTCTTCAAGAGTATTTAAGTAGATGCCTTCGTATTTCTAAATCACAAGCTGATAAGAATATGGATACAAAAGAATTCCTCAAAGAAAAAATGAGAGAGTTCTTTGTTAAGGAATCTAACGATGGAGCAAACCCCATTTGTTCCAAAGAGGAGTTAGTTGAGTTTTTAGAAGATGGGTATCTTATTTTAGATTATTTTCAGAAATCTAAAAACTTCAATAATTTTTTCTCACTAAAAGATGATGAATTAGTTGCCATTGAGCAACCTATCAATACTAAGATTTTAGAACATGTAAACTTTATGGGTTTCATTGACTTTATCGTTAGAAGTAAAACGACAGGTAGATATCGTATTACCGATTTTAAAACATCTACCAAAGGTTGGAGTAAGTATCAAAAATCTGACCCAATTAAAAATTCACAAATCCTATTATATAAAAAGTTTTATGCTGAGTTGATTGGTATATCAACTGATATAATTGATGTTGAATTTATTATTCTCAAAAGAAAAGTAGCCGAAGTAGAAGATTTCACAATACCCCGTATCAGTAAGCATGTACCAGCAAGTGGTAAACCATCAATCAATAAAGCTTGGAAAGGATTTAGTGAATTTGTAGAAAGTGTATTTGATTCGGAAGGTAAATATAGAACCAATATAGAGTATCCAAAAAAACCATCTAAATTATGCGGATGGTGTGAATTTTTTGATAGAGGTTTATGTGACGGAAAATAATTTTATATATATATATTTATATATAAATTATAATAACAATGGCAAACCTAAAATTAACTACGGTTAAGGTTATAAGAGAGTTATACGATACGGATTTTAAAATAGCTACAATTACAGGTGGTATCAATTTCCAAAAGCTCGTTAACAGAACCTTAGACCTTTATGTAAAAAACGAAAAATTTAGAACACAAGTGAACGACCACAAAGAGTTACAAATAAGTGGTTCACAATTTTAAGAAACAAAAAAAAGTTATGGCAAAAAAGAAAATTCTGTTACTTTCCGATGATTTACGAATGGCTAGTGGTATAGCCAATGTTTCCAAACAATTAGTATTAGGAACAGTCGATAAGTATGATTGGGTACAATTAGGAGCAGCAATCAAACACCCAGAATCGGGTAAAGTATTTGATTTAAATGATGATATCAGAGCTAGAACAGGTATAGCAGATGCAAGTGTTAAAATATATCCATTTGATGGTTATGGTAACGCAGATGTTATTCGTCAATTATTGATGATTGAAAGACCAGATGCTATCTTACACTTTACTGACCCGAGATATTGGATTTGGCTATATGATATGGAACATGAAATCAGACAAAGCACTCCATTATTCTTTTATCATATTTGGGATGATTTACCAGACCCAAAATACAATAGAGATTACTACGAAAGTTGTGATTGGATTGGTACAATTTCAAAACAAACTTATGGTATTACTAAACGAGTTTGGGGTTGGGATAAAGAATCACATTGGACACCACCTGCTGATTGGCAAGTGAGTTATGTACCACATGGTATCAATTCGGAATTATACAAACAAGTTGAAGTTCCAAAAGATTTTAAACAATCAATCTTAGGTGATAAAGAATACGAATTTATTCTTTACTGGAATAATCGTAATATCAGAAGAAAACAACCTGTTGATGTAATTTTAGCATTTGATAAGTTTGTTGAAGCACTTACTCCTGAACAAAGAAGTAAAGTATGTTTATTAATGCACACCGAACCTGTACAAGAACATGGTACTGATTTACCTACTACAATTGAGCATTGTTGTTTGCCAGAAACTAATGTAGTATTTGCAGATGGTCGATATACCGAAGAGCAATTGAATTGGTTATACAATATGGCAGATGTAACAATTAATATTGCATCAAACGAAGGGTTTGGATTAGCAACTGCAGAATCAGTAATGGCAGGAACACCAATCATATTAACGGTTACAGGTGGTTTACAAGACCAATGTGGATTCAGAGATAAAGGTACAGGTAAGTTATTAACTGCTGAAGATTATGTAGAGATTGGTTCATTACATGATAGGCATAAAAAAGCAGGTGTAGTTTGGGGAGATTGGGTTAAACCAATTTGGCCAGTTCGTTCAACAACAGGCTCAGTTCCTACTCCATATATTTTTGATGATAGAGTTGATTTTGAAGATGTATCACCATTGATTATGGATTGGTATAGAATGGGTAAAGAAGAAAGAACTAAAGCAGCATTGAAAGGTAGAAAACATTTTATGGGTGAAGGTTTATTAAGTAGAGAAGCAATGTGTAAAGCATTAGTAGATGGTATGGAGGGAGCTTTTGAAAATTGGACACCAAAGAAAAAATTTAAAATAATTGAGTTATAGTATGAGCAAACCAACATTAGTATTTCAGGCGCCGGTAGCAACGAGAAGTGGATACGGCGACCATGCAAGAGATTTATTACAATCTCTATATAAATTAGATAAGTTTGAAATTAAAGTAGTTAGTACTCGTTGGGGGCAAACTCCGATGGATGCATTGAATTACGATAACGAATTTCATAAATGGATTCTTGATAGTATGATTGGAAAAATCGAAGAGAAGCCCGATGTATATATGCAAGTTACAGTTCCAAATGAATTTCAACCATTAGGTTATTATAATGTAGGTATTACAGCTGCAATTGAAACAACTGCATGTGCAATGAATTGGATTGAAGGATGTAATAGAATGGATTTAATAATTACACCATCCGAACATGCTAAATTAAGTTTAATAGGAACGGTTTATAATGAAACTGATAGAAACACCAATCAAATAATTAGACAAATTAGAATTGAAAAGCCAGTTGAGGTTTTATTTGAAGGATTTGATGAAAAGGATTTTGGAACTGAGCATGTGGCGCATGTTGATTTAGCTCAAATCAAAGAAGATTTTGCATTCTTATTCGTAGGACATTGGTTAAGAGGTGATATAGGTGAAGATAGAAAGAATGTGGGAATGATGATTAAAACATTCGCAATGGCTTTCAAAAACGAAAAGGTTAAACCTGCATTGATTTTAAAAACATCATCAGCTGGATTCTCAATTAGAGATAGAGAAGATATGGTTAAAAAGATTAGAGCAGTATTGGGTTCTGATTATAAAAAAGTTCCTGTTTATCTTTTACATGGAGATTTAACACAATCTGAAATGAATGGGTTGTACGAACATCCAAAAGTAAAAGCAATGATAAACTTTACAAAGGGAGAAGGATTTGGTAGACCCCTATTAGAATTCAGTTTGACAGGTAAGCCGGTGATTGTATCTAATTGGAGTGGGCATATTGATTTCTTAAAGAGTGGAGCAGTATTATTAGAAGGTGAACTAAAGGAAGTACATGAATCAGCCGCAGATGATTTTTTATTGAAAGAATCTAAATGGTTTAATGTAAATGTATCAAAAGCATTACCTAAAATTAAAGATGTTTATAAGAATTATGATAAGTACAAAATTGAAGCTTTTCAATTAGGTAAGCAAAACAAACAAAACTTTAGTTTATCTAAGATGACCCAATTATTTGATACTATTTTGACTCAATATGGTATTTATAATAAGAAACCAAAGCTTCAACCAATGAAGTTACCTAAGTTAAAAATGGTAGAAAAATAATGCAAAGCTACAATCCATTATATCGCAGATTTGTTGATGGTAAAAATCAAATTAACCCCAATCAAATGGTTAGGGCTAAATTCTACCTTATAAAGCAATATGAATATGTGGATGGTACTAAGGGAAGTTTTACCGAAACAACAGCTCCTATAATTTATACACTATTTGTTTCTAAAGCAAAAGATATAGTGCATTGTGTAAAAGTATCAAATGTAAATCCTGAATTGATAAAAAGATTTTTTGGTAAATTTATAAACGAAGAAACTGAAAAATTACAAATGAAAGGAGGAGCAAAAGCTTTCTATGAAAAAGTAGTTATGAAAGTTCCAATAATTACAAACGATGCATATAGAACTTATAAATTAAGTGGATTAGGAAAAATTATAGAATTAGATATGGATATAAATTCATTAACTCCCAGACACCAAAATGTTACAGGATTAGATGAATCATCCCAAATAAAAAATAAATAGTTATGACATCAAAAGAATTTGTCCTTTGGTTAAAAGGATTCACAGAGGGAGTACATGAATTTAACATTACTCCGAAACAATGGGATACCTTAAAAGATAAGTTAACGGAGGTTAAAGATGAAGAACCAATAGGATTTCCATTTGGAGTTCCGAATACTGCACCAATACAAACATTACCATTTATCCAACTATACAACCCATATAACCCATACCAAATAAATTGTGGTAGTGGTTCATCTGGAACAATAACAACAACACCCGGTGGTGGTTCTATTACATACGCAACACCGCAATTTGTAACATCAACTACAAATGGATATCCAAGCGGTTCTAATTGGAGTTATACAACTAATAAACCACATAACGAAGATTAAATTAAAAAAGTTATATAAATGAAATTAAGTTACGCAATTACAGTTTGTAATGAATTCGAAGAAACGATAACTTTACTTACTCAACTTTGGAATTATAAAGGAGAGAATTCAGAAATCGTTGTATTATTAGATACGCCAAAGGCTTCACAAGAACTAATCGAATATTTAGAAGTACAAGCAAGCGCAGATAAGATTACTTTAATCGAATCTGAATTTAATCACGACTTTGCAGCTTGGAAAAACTTTCTTAATTCATATTGTAAAGGTGAGTGGATATTCCAATTAGATGCAGATGAACACTTAGATGTAAACTTCATTCATAATTTAGAAGAGATATTGGATACCAATGATACTGATTTAATATTAGTACCTCGCATCAATATTGTGAATGGAATAACCGAAGAGCATATTCAGAAATGGGAATGGAAACAAAATGAAAAGGGATATATAAATTTTCCTGACTTTCAAACCCGTATCTACAAAAATGATAAAAAGCTATTTTGGGAAAGTAAAGTACATGAACAAATTAAAGGAATCGAAACATATACAAACTTACCAATAGATGAGGTATATTGTATCAGGCATATCAAAAATATAGATAGACAAGAAAAACAAAATAGTTACTATGGCGAAATTGATAATATTTGATTTAGATGGTGTGCTAGTAGAAGCTAAGCAAATACATTTTGATACTTTAAATACAGCTTTATGGGAAATTGGACAAAGTAACAAATATGTTATATCAGAAGCTGAGCATTTATCAATCTATGATGGTTTAAAAACTAATCAAAAATTAGAGTTACTTACTCAAAACAAAGGATTGCATCCAAACACATATCAAACAGTTTGGAATAGAAAGCAGCAATTAACCATTGAAGCTATATCCGAATTGCAACCAGATTTAGAGAAGATTGAATTGTTTAAAGAACTTCGTAATAGAGGTTATAAATTAGCATGTGCTTCAAACTCAATTAGAAGGTCTGTATTGGTTATGTTAGCAAAGATAGGTATAATTGAGTATATGGACTTAATCATCTCTAATGAGGATGTAAAGAACTCTAAACCACATCCTGAAATGTATTGGAAAACAATGAGTATGATGGGAGTGTTGCCGGAAGAAACTCTTATTGTAGAGGATTCACCACATGGGTTATTGGCAGCAAGTAGAAGTAGAGCTAATGTTTTGAGAGTAGATTCTCCAAAAGATTTGGTATTGTCAAAAATTATTCGTAAATTAGAGGAAACAAATAAGAATATGAGTATTCCAAAATGGCAAGGTGGTAAGTTGAATGTTTTGATACCAATGGCTGGAGCAGGAAGTAGATTCCAAGCAGCTGGATATACATTTCCAAAACCACTAATCGATGTTGAAAACAAACCAATGATTCAGGTTGTTGTTGATAATTTAAACATAGAAGCTACATACATTTATGTAGTTCAAAAAGAACATAGAGAAAAGTATAACTTAGATACTTTATTAAACTTAATAACTCCTAATTGTAAGATTGTGGAAGTTGATGGTTTAACTGAAGGAGCAGCATGTACTACTCTATTAGCTAAAGAACACATCGATAACGATGCTCCATTAGTTATGGCAAACTCTGACCAATTCGTTGAATGGGATTCCAATGAGTTTATGTATAAAATGATTGAGCAAAAAGTTGATGGTGGTATCTTAACATTTACAGCAACACATCCTAAATGGTCATTCGCTAAAGTAGATGAATATGGTTATGTGACTGAAGTAGCAGAGAAGAATCCAATTTCAGATATCGCAACAGTTGGTGTTTACTATTGGGCTAAAGGTTCTGACTATGTAAAATATGCAGAGCAAATGATTGGTAAGAATATCAGAACCAACAATGAGTTTTATACTTGTCCAACTTTCAATGAAGCAATTGCCGATGGTAAGAAAATTAAAACATTTAACATTGAAAAAATGTGGGGATTAGGAACACCTGAAGATTTAAAATATTACTTAGAAAACTATAAAAAATAAAGTATGAAAGAAGAATTGAAATATTACATAAATACTTTGCATAAAGTATATGATAGTGGTACAAACAACCACCAAGAGCATAATACAAATCCACATTATTGGAGTATTTTATTGAGAGAGGTTATTAAGCAAAATCCTATTGGTTGGAACGGTTTGGATTTTGGATGTGGTAAAGGTAGAAATGTTACTAACTTACTAACAATAGCTGATTGGAATAGAGTTGATGGAGTTGATATATCGATTGATAATATCAATTATAATAAAATGCATTATCAAGGACAAAAATCAAATTGGTATTTGAATAATGGATTGGATTTATCCGAATTAAAAACCAATGAATATGATTTCGTTATGAGTACTATTGTATTTCAGCATTTACCAGTTCACGAATTACGATTCAATTTGTTTACGGAAATAGCTAGAGTTCTTAAACCTAATGGAATATTCTCATTTCAAATGGGATATGGTAGTGAAGAGTGGGGTAGTGGACATGGATTAGTGAACAATTACTATGATAATAATTATGGTGTTGGTGGAAGCAATGGTAGCGATGATGTTAGAGTTTCCGATAGTACACAATTGACAGGTGATTTAGAGAAGATTGGATATGTGATAGATTCTGTTGAAATTAAAAATTCGTATTTAGATGGAGGTCATCCTGAATGGATATATGTAACTGCAAAAATTAAAAAATAAATAAAATGGCACACAAAGAACAACAAGATTTTATAGCATCTGTTAGAGATAGATTTCCTGAAAAATTTAAAGGAGTTAGAGTATTAGATATTGGCTCATTGGATATCAATGGAAACAATAGATTTGCATTTGAAGATTATGAGTATATTGGACTTGATATTGGTGAGGGAAATAATGTAGATATTGTATGTAGAGGACATGAATTTAAAGATGATGTAGGATTTGATGTTGTAGTTTCAACAGAATGCTTTGAACATGATGAATTTTGGAATTTAACTATTCAAAATGCAACAAAATTAACAAAATCGAATGGTGTGTTTTTATTTAGTTGTGCAACAACAGGTAGACCTGAACATGGTACTAAAAGAACATCTCCACAGGATTCTCCATTTACTTCTCAGATTGAAAATGATTACTATATGAATTTGACAGAAGCTGATGTTAGAACTGCAATAGATGTTGATAAGTATTTTTCTGAATATCATTTTTTTGCAAGAGATGTACATCCTAATGATTTATATTTTTGGGGAATCAAAAAGTAAATTATGATTTCAGTTATAATAGCAACCATGTGGAAGTGTGATAGATTAAAAGAAACACTTAGAGAACTTGATTTAAATGAGATTGTTGGTGAAATTTTATTATTTGATAATACAGATAATACTACTAAGATTACTGACATTAAAAAATTAAATCATATTTTAGAAGGAAAGAATACATATGTAACTGCTCCTTGGAATAAAGGAGTTCGAATGGCAAAATATGATAAACTTTTAATTCTAAACGATGATAATTGGATGGATTGGGAAATACTTAATTCATTATATGAACATATAACATCGGATATCGGAGTAATAGGTATGGCAGGAAATGCTATTGATTTGACAGAAACAGGAGAAGTTGGATTAATGCCGGTCGAACATAGGTATGGTAATTTTGGAATAGCAATGTTTATACATAAAAATAGTTGGATTCCAGTACCAGAAGAAATGAAAGTTTGGTGTCAAGATGATTGGCTATTTATAAAAAATAGAAATTTAGGAAAACAAAACTACGCATTAGTAAACTTCAAAATAGAAGGAAGTATTTCTTTAACAAATAATAGTTTAGATTCTAATTCTGAAATTCAAAAAATAAAAGAAAACGATTTAAAATTAAAAAGTTATTATAATTTATTTTAAATATGAATAATTGTATATTCACTACTCATGCAACACTTACAAAAGAACACGCTGAGTATAGTTTAAGGTCTTTATTAAGTAATCAAACTACTCCAATAGTTTGGGATTGGTTTATTATTTACAATACACACTCTCATACGATTGACAATGATTGGTTACAGGATAAAATAAAAGAATTGGATGTAAATGGATATATTCAGAATTTAGCAGTATTTCCATATGAAGAATTGGATTGTCCAAAAACATTAACACAAGATTTGATTAATCAATTCTCTATGTTAATTGAGAACGGATTAAATAGTCCTGGTAAAACACTTCTATTAAAATCAGATTATTGTGTATCTCGTAATTTTAATAAAGTATTTAACAAACATACGGATATTAATTCAATTTGGAGTTTACCAATTTATAACGCAAAATCAAAAGTATCTCAAACCGAAATAGATTATCTATGTTACAATAATACTTTTGAAATAACTCCAAAAGACACATATTATAGAGGTGGTACAAACCATCCACATACACCTGGAACATTAACTGACCCGTATAAAGAGTATTCATCCAACGGAAAGCCTGATACTGACCCATTGATTAGATTCGTATCGCATAATATTCAGAATGATTACAATTTACATGTATTTACAAACGATGTATTGAGTATATGCAATCAGATAGTTGGAATGGTATTAAATCCAAATTCAACTTGGGG
>Ga0049080_10000639_pt1 | contig 11781 bp, 23 predicted proteins | sample GreLakmeER15MSRF_FD_66716 | JGI IMG/M metagenome (GOLD analysis project Ga0049080, IMG submission 66716) | Freshwater lentic microbial communities from great Laurentian Lakes, MI, USA - Great Lakes metaG ER15MSRF | ecosystem: Environmental > Aquatic > Freshwater > Lake | place: Great Lakes... | reverse complement strand
TCCTTTTCGTATGCTTTTGCTCCATTAGCATTATAATAATTTTGTCTTTCTAATCTTGCTGCATTTAAATCATATTCTTTATTTTCCAGCAAAGACCATACTTCATCTATACATTCACCATCAGTCATTAATTCACCCGGATGCGTTAATGCATTTATAATTTTTTCTATAAGGTATTCGTAATCAATCATTCTCATTTCCTTAGTAGTAATGTTTCTCATTGATTTATCCCTTCATTAGATATAAAAAATTCTCTGATTTCTTCTAAATAACTATACATAAGATCGTAATCCCCCATAGGTAAAGGAATATTTAAAGTTTCTAATTCTTGAAAAACGCAATGAACATAATTTATTTTTTCTTCTTTATTCATTTCATTCCTTCTAATGCTAATGTTTTTATTAATGTTAATATTTGTAATAACTCTCGCCTATCAACATCTATAGCTTTTGCTCTATGAGCAAGAAAAGCTATTTCACCTAAACGATCATTAATTTCTATTTGTTTAATTTTCTTGGAATTAACTTTCACAAATATACTTTTTCTTCAAATTGGACTTCAAGTTTTCTAAGCTTAGATGTCAATGTAGAAACATTATATTTAGTATCTTTGTTGTTTCGTAGCATAATCTTAACCCATTCTGAACGGGAACGATTAGTTGAATTTGTAGCTAAACCTAAATATTGAGTTAATAGTTTTGGTTCAACCGGGACTTTTACCAATTCATTACCTTCCCATTTTTCCCAAATATTTACATTATTAATTTCTTCAGCTACAATCAATCTTGCATACCACTCAGAAACATTTTTATATGTAATTTCGTTTAATGAAATCATCATACTGGCGAATATCAATTGTTTAAGATCGGCTTTAACATCTGTATATGTGCCGCCCATACCATTATATTCTTGATATGCTAAATCAAAATTATCTTTGAATTGTGCTATTCTACCTAAATTATAATTTAATGACATTACTCTTCTCCTTTATAGCCGTTGATATTGTTTGTTAATTGATCTACCCATTTCAAAATATGTAATTCCATACTTTGAAAATCTTGTTCAAAAGGATATGAATTATGCATTGTTAGATTGTCTAAAATTTCATTACAACAAATCCAAATCTCTGCTAATTCCATAGTCGCTTCTTTGAACTTTTCAAGTGCTGACAAAAACAAATATTTTTCTTTATCAAATATAAGTTCTTCTAAATTAGAAGCATCTTCATATTGCCCATTACTTGTTGCAATATTTCGTTGAATTTCTAATTCTGTTATTTGCTTTTCTAACAATTTTCTAAACTGTGTTTTTGTATCTATATTTATTACTTCGTTTTTTTGTTTATTTACAATAAACATTAATCCTCCCAATCGTGAGCGTAATTTGTTCTCTTACCTGATCGTGTTAATTTTTTCATATATATACTCGCAACAATAAAAGGTACTTGTTTGCCAATATTGGTTATCATATAACCATTATTATTTTGTTTAATAAAACCATTTTTTTTCATTGTATTTAAAGTTTTTAACAAATTATCTCTCCGAGAAATTTTGTGAGGAAAAAATTTCATAATTTCATCAGCAGTAACTGTTGAATCACCCATTCTATTTTTCATTGACATGTATTTTAAAATAGAATTTACAATTCCAGAATATGAAATTTTTGTTTTAGCAACAATTTCAATTGGATTCATGATTGTTTTTTCTTATAAACTATTTTATTAGCAGCATCATTAGCCCATCTTAAAGCATCACTTTCACAAGTTTCTTTGGTGAAGAATTTTTTAACAGTCTTTTTTGTTACTTCATCAAACACAATTGCTTGGCTTGCTAAGTCTTTGTTGTGATTATAGATTTTTACAGTAACGCATTGATTATCCCAAGTATCAGTTTTTTGATAATCATATACTAAAGTCCAATCTTCATTTAATTTTCTTGACATTGCTTGTCTCCTGTTTGTTTGTTTTTTGTTGTTTGTGGTTATAGTTCTTAATGATTATTTGATTGATTTTAGTAGGCACTAAACGCAAGACATTAATTAAACACAACGAGTAGTTTAAACTTAATATTTATAGATTATACCAAGCAGTCTATAAATACATATCTCGCTTACACAGAAAGGGTTAGAGTGTTAGTCTAATGCCTACTAAACTTTTTAATTTATTGATTTTCTAAATCAAATTGATTTTGATAAATTTCAATATAATCAATAATATTGTTTATATCTAAATCATCTAATCCAATTTCTTCACCGTCAGAATCAATTTTAGAAAACACAACATCACCACAAATGTAATCATCAAATTGTCTTCTGCTTTTAACATACCAAGTAGCCAAATTATTTATTGGCAATTTTTTTATTTTTCCTTCTTCATTGCAATACATTGTGATATTTTCAGTTACAGAAATACCTTCAATATATCCACCAACTGTTGATTGAAAAAAACTTAAATTGTTTTTGTCTTGATCAACAATTTCCCAATGTTCATTTGATTTTATTATTATTGTTTTCATGTTTTAATTTCTTTCTTTACTCGTAAGTTATTGTTGCATATTTTGTATGCATTTTTTCACCATCAAAATACCATTGCCATATTTCACCATCTTCACCACGCCAATTTATATAACTATCTTTATCAATAAATGGAGCCATTGCTTCAAAGAAAAGTTCTTCTTGACCTGTTTTACTAGAATAAGTTAAACCAATTAAATCACCATTTTCGTTATAAATTATATTTTCAAACCCAAGTGAATGTAATATATCTTCCATATTTTTACATACATCTGGATAATTAGCTTCCATCCAACTAAACCATTTAGCTGGATGATAATTTAATTCTTTAGGCCTTGGATCATTTGAAGTAATACCAGTAGTGTTCCAACCACCACCTCTTTTAACATCATCATTATCATTTATTTTACACATTGCTTTATAACAATTATCAAATTGTTCTTTTTTAATTGTTATTTCTCGCTCTGCTGTATCTACATAGTATCCCATTGGATACTCCTTTCTATTTGTTTATTTAAACGCCCAGGGTTTAGCGCCATCAATATCGTAAAGATATTTAGCTACTTTTAAGTTACAATCAACTTCAAACAAACCATCTAAACTAGTTCCACAAATTTGCTTAGTTAATGATTTCCAACAACTATTAATCTGAACTAAACCGCGATCAATAGACCCATTTTTATTTAAAGTCCATATCACATTACCGGCTTTATCATATTTAGCATTAACAGCTTTTTCGTCACAACCACTTTCTCTCCAAGCAATATATGAAAAAAGCTCAACAGGTAATCCAAATTCAATGAATTTGTATTCCCATTGAGGGCATCTTTTGTTTAAATCTTTGGGGATTTGTTGTTTTATTGTTTTAGGTATTACTATTTCTTCTGCCGCTTTAACAGCTTTATCAATAACATCTAGTTTTGCTAAAGGTTGCATAGCAACATAATTTATTTTTACATTTGGAATATTTTTGCTTCCATCAGCTAATGCTGTTGGATTACTAAGAACTATTAATAAACTTACATAAGCAATTGCAATAATATATCCGAGTGTTTTCTTGTACATATTCATTTCTCCTCCATTTAGGTAATGTTTTGTGCTGCGACACATTAAATATCTATTTAGCGAAAAACGAAAGTAAATCTACAACTCTTACTTACGCTTTTACTTAGTATTTTTTATAGTTCCTCCTTATGTTTTGAATTTACAACTTCTTCTAATTTGTTTTTTGTAAACGAAGGGCTCAGAGGCAATATTTTTTTGTAATCATCTCTAGTTAAAGAATAATGTAAAGTATACATTTGATAAACATCACTTACATCCATATCTTTTTCTAAAGCAATACTATGCAGCAGTTTTTCTATATGAACAAGAAGTCCAAATGTGATACCTGCTAAAAAATTATTATCAATCATTTCGTCTTCCATTGTGTCTAGCAACGATGACAAACTATTTGTATCTTTATTCATAAAAGCAGAAAGCATTTGTATAGCATAATCTGTATAAAGGTATTCTTCTTTGTTATTTTCCATAAAATCCTTTGTTATAGTTTAACATAATTTTTATATTAAATCAATGTTGTCATCTTGCAACATTTGATCATTCAAATCAATAATATCTTCTGGGATCAACCCTTTAGAAACTAAATCATTATGATAAGAAATGTTTTTTGTTATTTCTCTAAATGAAGAAGAATTTGGATTGTAAAAATATTCTTTAATATGTCCGGCAATTTTTTCACCAACAGTATATTCAAATATTCTAGCAAACCAATTGTCTGGTTTAAAACCATGTTGTCTTTCACATATTCTATTTGCTTTTGACACAGCTTCCATTACTGTAGATGTATCATCTATGCGAATAGCGTATCTGTATTCAACTATATAATAATTGTCAAATTTTGGCATTTACAAACCGCTTCCAATGATAAATATTGTAAGAATTAATGGAATAAATATTAAAAAAGAAGTGTAAGCAAAAGCCGCTACTGTAAAAAAAATTACTCCAAGTATTTTCCATAATGTTTTTTCTGACACAACCATCCTCTATATTTTTGTAATTTTTATGTTATCTTTAATTAATTTTATGTGAATGCCCATTGATTTACCATCTTTAGAAGCAACCAATTGTCCAGACATATTGTTTTGATATACATCCATGCAATTAGCACTGTCGTTAATAAAGAATTTCAAAGAACCAATTTGTAATAAAAATCCTTCAAAATTGGTTTTTTCAATCTTATATTCTAAAGAAGTTAACTCTGATAATTTTTCAATAGGAACCCAAAACCCTTGATCATTTACAGTAATTAAATTTGTTTTATATAGATCATAAACAAGCCGGCCAATTCTTGAATCAGCAAGATTTCTAAATTCTCTGTATAAACTATCAGGAATACCTGTAGAATAGTGATCATATTCATGAAGAACTGTAGCAATTAATTCATAAATATTTGAATTTTCAGCATGACTTTTATCAATTATAATTTGACGTTTTTCTATAGATTTATCAATTCCTAAAGTCATACCTAAAGTATCTGTTGTTTGTGATTTAAAAACAGAAATTGATTTTTCCATTAATGTCAATTTAGGTTCATATTGCTCACATATGCTAATTGCTTTTTGCAGCTTTGGATATTTGCTTAGATCGTAATCAAGATCGTATTGAAAATCTTCATCTAATACTTGATGCGCTAAAGCAACTTTTGCTTGCGATAATATAGAATACAATTGAGGTGAAATACATTTAACAGGATTCTTGCCTCTCATTTTAATAATTGAATCAATGTTTGGTATCATTGATTGCTCTGGAGATAACAAAACAGCATTTTCTTTAAATTTATTAAAGAATACTTCTGCCCAAGCAGAACTTGGATTTGAGTAATTATATGCTGATTCATATATACCAAAAAATTCCCAAGGCTTTTGTTGTTTAACAAGAACACAATCTAGCATTTTATCAATCATTTCATTATTATTAATTTTAATAATTGCGTTAGCTATGCTGTATTGCGCTGATATTTGTGATTTTACTTGTCTATCTTCGTTTAAAACAATATCGTTGACTTCATAATTATAAAGATGATTTTTTACATCTTTATTTGTATCAACCAAAACTGATTTACAATAAATTCTCAAAGGATTGCTGTCTGCCATATTGTTTTTTAGCACTGAAACTTTATCAATTTTAAAAAGAACATTATGATCATCACAAAAATAGATTTTATGATTATTGTAGATATCCATCATTTTTGGCGATGCTGAAATGTAAACACTAAATTCATTATTAACTGGTTTTTCAATTTTATTAACAATAGAGCGGCTCCAATTTCCACCATCTTTTGCATTTGAAATTGCTTCACGGTATATTTGGAATTCATCTTCCCAACTTAGCATACCGGCTTCCAATGTAAATGAAGATGTTTTTAAATCATCTTTACCGTATTCATAATAAATAGAATTAATACCAGATTCGTTCTTGACAATGTAAGAAAGAGTGTAAGGACCAATTTCATCATTACCTGTAAATACCCATTCCAATCCCATTCTCAATGCGGCTATTGGGGCATATTTAATTCCAGAACCAAATTGACCAATTGTGCCTGGATCATTTCTTTTTGTAGATAGACCTAACTTTTCAAGGCTAAGTCTATTTACAAATTGGGATTGGTTTGTAATCTTAATGTATTTTTTCATTATTACCTTTCTAGTCGGCTTTAATTATTATTTCTTCTGGGCTTCGCATTACTTGGGGCTTTGTTTGGGCAAAAGCAATTACAATTTCACTAATTTTATTATTAACACCATTAATTCCGGTTAAAACATCTATAATTTCACCAATTGTAAAAGTTGTTTTTGCTTCTTCAATTAATGCTAATTCTTGTTGAATGAATTTTTTTAATACACTAGTTATTGTTACATCTAACTTAGATTTATCTTGACCATAAAGATGAGACATAATATCATAACGAATAGCGTTAATCATTGCTTTAGACGCTTCATTAGCTAATGAACAACCATTAACAGGGTCGTAAGTGCTCAATAGATCTGAAATTTTATCTTCAACACTTATCATATCTGCAGCATTAGCAGAAATTTGTTCTTCATCAATATAATCTGAAATATCAATTTGGTCTTTAAAACTTCTTGCTAAATCATCCATATCAATTTTTTCTATAAGATCATCTGAATCCATTTCATCAACAACATCAGATGCTATAGAACTAAGATCAAATTCGCTATAAACTTTACTTGCTAAGTCTTCATAATTAATTGCTACAAGACCAGCAATGTCTTTAACTGGAACTGAAATTGTAACATTAACATTTTGTATTTCTTCATTTACGTTTGTCATTTTGTTTTCTCCTTGGTTATATTTATTGGTTAATTTCTAACATCATCATTGCATAGCGATAAATTGGTGAAGTTTCATCAACTTTTCTTTTAGCACCATCAAACCAATCTTGAAAATGATAATATACATCTATAATTTCATCTTCAAGATTAGTAATAACTTCAATAAAAGAAGCAGGCCCACCTGTTGATAAATGTATTCTGTAGTTTTTATGAATATCAGTACCTAATGAGTATTCATAAATATCAGTATCATTAACGTCATTTGTATTGATATACCTTAATACTTCTATATCATCTGGATCTTCATCATCAAGATCATCTATTTCATTATGCGCTACTGCAAACATAGATTTAATGTGAAGTTCTGTGTAATCCATACTTTCTTGTATTCTTTGTTCACAATTTTTATTCTCTTGCATTGTCATTTCTTATTCCTTCCACTATAGTTGTTTGTGTTTTTATTTCTTTTAACGCTTCTTCATCCCAATTTTTTGGGATATTTGCATCTACTTTTTCTAGTGCTATTTGATTATATTCTTCTTCATTATCATCATCATAATTCAATACAACTTCTTTATAAGAACCAAAATCGTGTTGAAATGTTTTAATTGAAAAACTTAATGTTTTAGAATTCAAAACTTCTGGAAACATTCTATTTAGTTGATTTTTATAAGCTGTTGTTTCAATTTTTGATTTTATGCCATAATCGTTATTTCCAACTTGAGCACAATCTTCATCAAAAGGAGTTGGTCCAATATTGATATAATCTTTCATAAATCGTAAATCCTGTTTTGTAATTGGTTAAATTCGCTTCTTGACTTTACATTTCTTATTTCTGATTTGATTAAATTAAAGAGACTTTCTATATCACCAGCAAACATAGAGAATATTTTAAGTTGAATTAATCTCTCTAATTCTAAATTGTTTTTGTCAACAAAATCTTTTGCTGGTATTCCTTTGTAATTGTTTTGTTTATTTTTAGAGATAGGCAAAGCCCAGCCATTACTTCTGCCAAAAGAATAACAAGCAGCATAACCATAATGAATAGCAATTTGATTTGCTTTATACCAAAAAGTATCAATTATCTCTTCATTTAATTGCTCTGAGGAGATATCTGTATGTTTGTCATATATGTTATTATGAATATAAGGATGATGCCATTTAACATTAACTGCTAAATCACCTTCTGAATTAATGTATTTTTTAATATCCAAAACACTTTCTACGTTTTGATAATAAACTTCTAGTAAGTTATTTTTATTTTCTGTACTTAACATATTTCTCCTTTAAAAATAGAATGTGATTGGGTCAACTTGCCATTTGACCCAATCACAAATCTAATTATTTATTGTTAGCCCACACTTGTTGAGGTAATAAATTCATCGGAAAATCTGATAATCTATTTGTCTTCAACCTTGAGTTATATTTTTCAACAATCAAATACGGAAGAGTGGTGAATGTAATTTGTTTACTTTGAGTAGACAACATTGCTTGAGCATTTGCAATTAAAGTAATTGGATTGCCAAATTTTTGTAATGACAACACCATTCTTTTTTCATCAACATCTTTATAGCGATGAAAAATAACAGCAACTGCTGATAACAATTGATCTCTCATTACATTTGAATTATTGCCATATGCTGCCTTAATAGTTTTGATTGTTTTATCCAAAACTTCTCCACCGGCATTAGCATAAATTCTTTTTAATGTAGAAAAAGCTCTGATTTTATTATCACCAGGGCCAACACCAACAATGAGATTATGTTTTTTCATAATATCATTAATAGCAATTGAAATTTCATCACCAGCAACAATTCCAGCTTTAAAAATATCAGCAGGAGTTGGTTTTGTATGCTCTTGATTACTTAAAGCAAATATTTTTGCTTCATCTTGTAATGATAAACCAAAATAAACAAGAGCATTAATATTTAAATTCATTAAATTCATTTTAACCAATGCATGATATCTATGGCTTCCATCTATAATAGCAACTTTGCCATCTTCTCTCATTGAACAAATAATTACACCTAGCAAATCTAAATCAAAATTCTTTACAATTTTGTTTATTTTTGTATTGCCGGGATGTCTTTGATATGTGAAATCAACCATCAAATCAGAAACTTTAACTTTTGCTGTCATTTTTGTAACATGACCATTGTTAAACAATAATTGAAATTCAGAAAGAATTGGATCTTCATTTGTGTATGAAAACGGAATACTTAATTGTTTTTGAATTTGATTTGAATTATGATTAATTGACACTACAGGGCTATTGGTATTCATAATTTCTCCTTTGTTTTAATTGGTTGGTTTATTATATTATTAACAATTGCAGAATAATTATTTAGTTTTAATTTTTTAATTAATGAATTTCTTTCGCGTGAATTAAGCCCGCCCCAAATACCAAAAGGTATTTGATTATTAAGAGCATAATTTAAACACTCTGCTCTAACATTGCATTTATTACATATTGACTTTGCTGCCTTAACATTTTTTTTAGATTCATTAGAATTCTCATTATCAGCAAAGAAAATTTTAGGACCAATTTTTTTACAATTAGCTTTTTCTCGCCAGTCTTCATTATTTAATATCATTAATCTCCTAGTAGTAAGGTATATCTGGATTGTCCAATAAAGGCGTAACTATGTTATTTTGAAAATATTCAAAATAATTTTCAATATCTACCCCTTGATCTTCCATATTTTTAAAAGAATTAATTAAAGCAAGTGTATGTTGTATTAAAGACAATATTACACTAACAGTTCTATCTTCATCTAACTTTCCATTTTCATCACAAGCGATATTTATTATTTGCATAGATAATCGTTCTCTGCCAGCAAAATTACTAAAATCTGTATTCTTCAAGACAGATAATACATTTTGCATTATGATTGCAAATTCTAATTCGTTTTGCATACCAACAGGAGATTTATCATTGGTATTTCTAGGTATATTAAGATCGTCAAAATTAAACAATATTTACCACCAAACTGCTGAACCATTAGAGGTTTTACCAACAAATTCTAACCACCAAATAGCATAAGTCCAATCATCAATATAATCTTTTACATTTCCATTTGATTGATCTTTTTCTAAATATTTTTTTGCGTTAAAGGCAAATTTTTCTGTATTATCTCTCATCCATTTTGCCATATCAAAACAATAATCAGTGTCTAAACCATCATCACCTTCTCCATAAAAATCATATTCATAATTTTCAAATTGATCAACTTTATCGTGCAAAATATCTAAAAGAAAATTGCCATATTTACCTCTATACCAGCAATCAGTTCCAAACATACCAACAGTTCTACCTATATGGTTGACCATAGGATTGCTTTCTTTTTCATTTTTCCAAGGACAATTGCCTTGTTCTTGTGTTTTAACACAATCAATTCTATTATCAGAATCTCTTGTTGCTTTTGCAGCACAAGGATATTCTCTAGGAATATTATCTAATCCCATATATTACTCACTTTCTTTTTGATATTGAAGCCAATACACGTCTGTTATACTTTCATTTAAATGGCTTAATTCCCAACTATCTTGTCTTACTATTTTTCCATTTAATATCAATGTTTCTCCAGCAAAACACATACCTGGTTCTTCATATTGGATCATTGCTTTTAATTTAGGAAAATGTTTACAAATAGCATTTGCTAATTCATTTTCTCCCGGAGACCAAGCAGTAGTATAATTAAAATTAATATACCATTCATCTCCATTATATTCTTTATTAACTTCACTTGCAGTTATTTCATAATCACCCCACTTAGTGCCCCAGTTATGTATTCTCCAGTCATACCAATTATCTGCTCCATATTTATCAATTAATTCTTTATTTTTTCCTTTATCGGCAAGGAATACTGGAGCAGTTGTATCATCTAATTCTTTAGGGAAAGGTATTAATGAATTAAATAAATTAATTTCGTTGTTTTCTGTAGTTACAAATTTAAGAAATTCTTCAACATTTTCTTTTTCACCCATTACTGCTAATGTATTCATGCATTCATTTGGCATATTTTTCTCCTTTAAATAATGTTAATTGATCTGGATTATTTTTAGACATTTCATTTTCAAAAGAAGCTGGCATATCTAAATTATTTTTTTCACAAAACTCAACCCATTTGTTATATTGCTCTTCGTTTTGTAAACCTAGTTTATAAATGGCTTTATAAATAGCCTCATCGGGGTAATAACTGTATTCTGAATATTCATAATTATCATTTCCTAATTCATAGCAAATACGATCTGCCCAGTTTTCTATATTAAGATTATCTTTATATATTACTCCGGGATTATTTCTATCCCATTCTATAATCTCAGCAATTGATTGTTCATATTGTTTATCTGAATAATCACCTTCATCAGCGACTGGATAATCTCTTAATTGATCTAACCACTCCATTGCTGCTATAAAAGCAATAGTAATATCTTCTTCTTTTACTTGATCAATAAATGGAATTTCGTATTTTAGAATACGACAAACTAATCTATCAACATCACCAACCAACCAATGACTATAATTTTCTATTCTAAAATCAAGAGGAAATTTAGACATCAAATCTTTTGTAATAACTTCAAAATTAGATATTTCAAGAAGATTAGAATCTCTATTTTTATCAACTCCACAAAAACCCCAAGTTTTAAACATATCTTCAGAACCCCAATAACCAAAATCTTCTGGTTTTTGTAATCCATCTTTAGCGCATTTTAATATATTTTCACTGTAATCAAAATCTGAGTAAATCATTTTATTTTCCTTTACTGTATAGTGGTGTTTGATTAGAAGTTATTTTTTTAGATTCAGAAAAAGCCCATCTTTCAGCATCTCCCATATCATCAAAATATTTTGATTTTCTTTCTTGATTTTTTAAATTATAAATAGTTGCATAAAAACAAATAATTTCACTTTC
>Ga0049080_10000635_pt1 | contig 11825 bp, 10 predicted proteins | sample GreLakmeER15MSRF_FD_66716 | JGI IMG/M metagenome (GOLD analysis project Ga0049080, IMG submission 66716) | Freshwater lentic microbial communities from great Laurentian Lakes, MI, USA - Great Lakes metaG ER15MSRF | ecosystem: Environmental > Aquatic > Freshwater > Lake | place: Great Lakes... | reverse complement strand
AAATTTATTGGTTATTTTATTCTTACAAGCATTTAATTATAAAAGTCAAATATTTTTCTTGATAATTTTTTATACTATACATATTTGGTTTTTAATTATTATAGCACCTTTTAATTCTCATAAAGACCAATTAACAGAAATGGGTACAAGTTTATGTGAATTAGGAACATATATTTGTGGAATTGGATTATTAATGATTACAAATGGTATTTCTATTGGTGTTAGTGAAAAAAATACATCACAAGCTTTATTTATATTACAATTATTATCAGTTGGAATTCAGGTATTAAGTCAATTGACTATTATAGTAACAATTACTATACTTTTAAAAGATAAATTTATAGATACCTTCTTTTATGAAAGTAAATTACAAAAATATAAAAATAGAATTTTAATGAAGAAATATGGAAATAGATGGTTATATTTAGTACATCACCGTACTTTAGAAGGATTTCCACCTCCACCTCGTAAATTAAAAGCATTAAAAACATTTCGCTAAAATAATAAAATTCAAATAATTGTCTGATATTCATACAGATGGAATCATGTACGTTATTAGACAAGTTAAGAAGTTTCAAAATATTACAGATGTCTGTCTTTGATTGGGTAGTATCTTTAGCAGGAGGATTGATGATTGGATTTTATTTATTAAAGCTAAAAACGATTAACAGCTCTATTATATGGCTTATTATATGGACTTTTATTGGTATTATAGTACATTATGCTATGGATGTAGATACTATGTTGGGATATTATTTAGGAATTAATAAATATCCTAAAAGAAAAATATGTAGCTACAAATAAAAAACAGATAATTACAAATTCTCTTTAGAAGATAAAAAATCTATCTATTTAAAAATAACTACTTTTTGTTTTTATTTGTAGCTACAAATAAAAGTATCTAATAATATATAAAGAAAAATAAAGAAATATATATTTAGGGAATGGTAAGTATCTTAAAACAATGGATACAGTCTATATGTGGAACTAAAGTAAATAAAAAGGATTATTATCATCCAACAATACAATCTAGAAATAGTTTTGAAATAGCACCACTGTATATAATATTACCGTACTTTAACTATTGTCAATATAAAAGTCGTACAAGACTATTTCTAGAATTTGTTAAAAGAATATATAATAATTCATTAGTTAAAATTGTAATAGTTGAAGGTACTCCTAAAGGTGTTCCTTTTGATTTACCAGACTTTACAGATAGGATTTTTTTACATATTAAAGTAGAATTACAATATAGAGTTTGGATAAAAGAGAATTTAATAAATTTAGCTATAAAGAATTTACCTATTGATTGGAATTATGTTGCCTGGATTGATGCTGATTTAACATTTATTAATCCTTCTTGGGCTGAAGATACAATCCAATTGTTAAAAACACATGATGTAGTACAAATGTTTCATACTGCAAGTCAATTAGGACCAGAAGGAGAAGTGTTAAAAACCGATAAAGGATTTATATATCAATATTTAAAAAGCGGTCATAAATACATAAAAACATATAAATATGGGTTTTGGCATCCAGGGTTTGCTTGGGCGTGTAATCGTAAGGGTTATAATACTATGAATGGATTAATTGATTTTGGTATACTTGGTTCAGGAGATCATCATATGGCTTTAGCATTAATAAATAATGTACATAATAGTTATCCTGGTGGTATTCATTTGAATTATCAAAAGAAACTATATGAATTTCAAACTCGTTGTAAAGATTTAAAAATTAATTATGTTCCAGGTAGTATTATTCACCATTTTCATGGTAGTATTGCAGATAGAAGATACCAAGAAAGATGGAATATTTTGGTAAAAAACCAATATGATCCAGATACAGATATTTATTATAATGAAAATGGAATACTACAATTAACAGAAAAAGGTAAACGATTACAAGAACCAATTGATAATTATTTTCAAGGGCGTAATGAAGATGGCAAGAAAGCTTAGTTTACAAAAAATTTAATTTTTTATTAGTAATTTAAAAAAAAATGATTAATGGATTTATTATTTAATCATCAACACGGTTTATACAGAGAATCAAAAGAACCGTATACCAAGCAAAATGGAGAAGATTACTACCCCTGAGAAGATTTGCAAGAATCTTATGGCTATGTTCGATACATACGCCCAGCGAGGATTTATCCAGTTTGATGATTACTGGGTTAAGAAAATCATTACGGGTCAGCCCGTACCTGCAGACGAGCGTACATACCAGATTTATTACATGGTTGCTAGTTATGAAATGCTAGAGGAAGAGATGAGCTTTGAGAAGTACGAAATGTACTGCCAGAAGCTTTACTACTATTGTACTCGTACTGCCAAGATGCTTCTGTATCTCGATGCTGCCAACGAGGTTGTTGTCGACGAGCATGTAATGGTTTATAAGGACGGACAGACGGAACTGCGTACCCGTATGCAGTTTTTTTAAAACAAAAACAATATAAAAACAAAAACACAAAAACTTTTAAGTTTTTATAAATATAATGAATTTTTATCTTTAGTATCTTTTACTGTTTGTAATAGTTTGTATTCTTTAAGGATATATTTAGGGTTTGACCGATAATTAAATAAGAACTGTTGAATATCAGATGTAGTTAATGAATAACATTGAACTTTGTCATAAAAATCAACTGCTAACTGTTTATCTTTATAATAAAATTCAACCATATTTATAATTTCATCTTTCTGAATATGGTTAAATTCAATATCGATATCTACGCGACCTGTTCTAAATATAGCCTCATCTAGTACATCTTTTCTATTAGTTGTTATACATATAATAATTCCTTCATTGCGTGCTAATCCATCTAAACAGTTTAATATACCACTTAGTGTAATATTATTTTTTGTTGAGTCGTGTTGTTTACGTTCATCTATAAATAGACTATCAATATCTTCTAAAATAAGTACACGACAATTTTCTAATTTACTTATATTATTTATAGCTTTTGTAAATTGAATATCATCCATATTTCGTGTAAATGAAATTATACCAATATCGCTATTTATTAAAGAAGCTATACAATGAATTGTAGTTGTTTTACCAGAACCAGGCATTCCACTGAATAATAAATTTGCTTTATATGGAATTCCATAACTTTCATATTCTTTTTTTGTATCATCTGAAATAAAATTAGTTATAAAGTTGAAAATTTTATTATGTATTAAATTTGGTAAGAATAATGTATCTAATGAACGTTTTTTTGCGATATTAATCAGTTCCCACTCTGGATAACTAATTGATGTATCATATATATACTTTCTAATAGTAGTATCTAGATTACGACCCTCTCGGTTCATTATATCTTCAACCATTTTTTTGGCTTCATCTATAAAATTTATAAGAATTTCATCATTAGAATATTCTAGAATAACTTCTTTTAATAATTCACTATGATGAAAATAGGGTTTATTTTCAAAATATTGAATATTTAAATCAATAACACATGTTTTATTATATGGTATTTTATAACTACCATTTGATAAACAGATAACTTTTATTTTTTTCCTTTCTTTTTGAGATATATAATCCCAACAAGGTAATGTATAATCATATAAATAATCAATATTTATATTTGATTGTGTATCTTTTATTAATTGATATGCATAAATACAGATGTAACGTGCAATTAAATTACTGGATATAAGTGTAATTTTCATATGAGTTATTTTAATTATATATAAACCCTTTAATATAAATTAAAATATCTACAATACAGTAAATAAAATGTTATTATTAATTCGACCTTATTATTTTACAACAAATGAAGAAGCAATGGATACAAATGGCTTTATGAATAAAAATAAAGAAAATATTCAAGATAAAGCATTAATAGAACATCAAGCTATTATACAAGAATTAAGTAAATATAGTATTAATCATATTGTATTTAATAATGAAAATGAACTTACACCAGATGCTTTATTTGCAAATAATTGGTTATCAGTACATCCAAATCATAATAAGATGATTATATATCCAATGTTTTTGGAAAATAGACGTTTAGAAATAAGAGAAGATATAATAGAATATATAAAATCAATATATCCAACGATAGAAGTATGTGATTTAACAAAATATCATAAAAAGGCATTAGAAGGAACTGGTTCAATGGTAATGGATCATGATAATAAAATTATATATGCTAGTATATCACCACGTACAAATGAATTAATTTTACAACACGTAGGTGATATACTAAATTATAAAATAGTTTCTTTTTATACAGATTATTGCTGCAAGCCAATTTATCATACAAATATTATGATGGCAGTTGGTAAAAATTGGATAGTTATCTGTTTAGATGTTATTGAAAAGGAAGATATAAGTGATATTAATTATTCACTTGCTAAGAGTAATAAAGAAATCATAAAAATCAGTACAGCTCAACTAGAAGCCTATTGTGGAAATATATTAGAGATTCAGGATGAAGAAGGTTATTTATATACAATTATGTCTACAAAAGCTAAAAATGCATTTCATAAAAATCAATTAGCTATTTTGGGAAATATTATTGTAGTGCCTATAGATACCATTGAAAAATATGGAGGCGGAGGCGTGCGATGTTGTTTAACAACGATATAATAAAAATTGATTTATCATCTATTTATTGTATATATTTACAAGCTTAAAAATAAATTTACTTATACATAATGGCTCGTTGTATTGGAACGCTAGAAGAGATTAATAATAAATTTGATAAGATTATTGGAAATAATAACGCTTTTGATGAAGTTATAGAAGAGTCTTATCATGAATATTATGAAAATTTTTTAAAAGATATGCTAAAAGCAAGATCAATTGATGATATTAGTACAATTAAACGTAACTATGTTGTTTGGAAAAAAAATTCAACAATTATTAAATTTGCACGTAGTTTATTTCAACAAAAAAAACTTACAGAAGATGAAGTAAAAAAATGTCAAGAAATATTTTGTCTAAAAAAATGTAAAAGTCATTCAGGTGTTCTAGTGATTACTATCTTTACAAGTGGAAATCCATCTTATCTAAATGAAATGGGAGAACAAGTTACACAAAAGTTTTCATGTAAATGGAATTGTTATTATTGTCCGAATGAACCAGGACAGCCCCGTAGTTATTTAAAAGGTGAACCAGGCGTTCTTCGTGCAAATGCAAATGAATTTGATTGTTGCAATCAGATGTGGAGTCGTATGTCTACTCTATATGATAATGGTCATCCAGTAGATAAACTAGAAGTTCTTGTATTAGGTGGAACATGGGAATCTTATCCAGCACTTTATCAAGAAGAATATATTCGTGATATGTATTATGCTGCAAATACATTTTGGGATACAGTAAAAAGAGAACGTTATTCTCTTGATCGGGAACGAGATATGAATCGCGATGTTGAATGTAAAATTATTGGTTTAACACTTGAGACTCGTCCTGATACTATTTGTGTAGAACAACTAATTCGCGCACGTAGATTTGGATGTACTAGATTTCAAATTGGTATTCAACATTTGGATGATGGTATTTTAAAGAAAATTAATCGTAAATGTACCACAGAACAAACAATTAAAGCAATTGAATTGCTAAAAGATTGGGGCTATAAAGTTGACGGACATTGGATGCCTAATCTTCCTGGCTCTACACCAGAAATGGATTATGATATGTTTATAAATCAACTTTTGAAACAAAAAGAGGAAGTATATACAATTCCTTCGCATTTTGAAGAGATAACAGATTGGCAAGTATGGAATATGGCTTGTCCTGAATTTCAACTAGATCAATGGAAAATTTATCCATGTGAAGTAGTACCATTTACAGTAATTGAAAAATGGTTTAATGATGGAAAATATGCACCATATGATGAAAAATTAATGACAGATGTACTTTTGGAAACAAAAAAATGTATGCTACCGTGGATTCGTCTAAATCGTATTATTCGTGATATTCCAATGGATTATATTATTGCATCTGGAGACCAACCAAATATGCGTCAAAATTTGCAATTGGCGATGCGTAAAAAAGGTTATTATTGTAATTGTATTCGTTGTCGAGAAGTTAAATTAAATAAGATACCAGAACAGCTTATATATCGTGTGCGTGAATATAATGCATCGAATGGGACTGAATACTTTATTTCAGCAGAAGATGAATCTGGACGAACGCTATGTGGGTTTGTTCGTCTTCGTATTGGTATTAATATACCATATATTGCATGGATTCGTGAATTGCATGTATATGGTAAACTTCAAACAACAAGAACAATAACAACAGATTCAAATGCATCTCAACATCGTGGGATTGGTAAAAAACTAATGAATATTGCATATCAAATTGCTAAACTAGATAGTTCAATAACTATTATGAAAGTTATTGCAGGCGAAGGAACAAAAAGATATTATGAAAAAATGGGATATACAGAAGGTGTATATGGTTACATGGAAAAAATTATTTCATAACTTATATTAATAATATTGTAAAAATAATTTCATTTAATTACTTCTTTCTTTTTATCATTTTACGGGCAATGTAAATGTTTGTAAAGCCGCCAATAATAATAAGTGAAGATAAAGTCATATGAATATAATACCAAGTCATCCAATCAACATATTTTCGACCATAATAAGCCCAGAATATTTGGAAAGCTATAATACCAGCAAGTATACGTCCTAATGCACGATGTATTTTTTGAATATTTGTATCTTTATCTTTAGAAGGGTTACGATTAAACCCTGAATATATTGCAAGACTTATTGCAATAATAAATAAAAAGGTAGCTGTTAATTGTATACCTACATGGATAGGTCTCCATTTAGGTCCAATATAGTTACGAAGAAGAGCTGTTAATGCACCTAGTGGATATAATAACATAAATACAATAGCTTGCATCATGCCATGAATTTGATAGAGATTCATTCTTATTCTAAGCAAATCTTTTTATGTTATAAAATTCTAGTTTAATATATATAAATAGAAACAAAAAAATTTTTAGAGATTTTTAACTGTTTTATTTTTCTCCCCCCCCCTATTTAACTTGCTCACTTGCTCAGGAGCAACCTTAATATTTATGGTCTTATGCTCACTTAAAGATTTTATTTTCTATACTATTATTAATAATGCTCACTTGTGCTCATTGTTCTTATACAACAACAAGAACATTTAATCTAAAGAGACATATAAATTCAAAGCATTGTAGTAAAATAATTACAAGTAGTAATAATAGTAGTAAGGAACAAAATATTAACATAGAGGAACAAAATATTAACATGGAGGAACAATTTATTAACATGGAGGAACAAAATATTAACATGGAGGAACAAAATATTAACATGGAGGAACAATTTATTAACATTGAAAATATAACGGATATAGAATACCATAACAGTATCAATGAAGGATATAAACAATATAAATGTGAATATTGTTATAAATTTTTTGTATATAAAAAAACATTAAAAAGACACATAAATGTCTGTAAGAAAAAGAAACATCCACACGAATGTATTGCATGTCATAAGGTATTTGCTTGTGCACCCTCATTATGTGTTCATAGGAAATCATGTATTGGTACATATTTGGTAACATATGAAGATACTAATAATGAATTAGTAAATATACCAATTGCTACAAATGTAATTGATACACAGAATGTTGAATTACTACAAAATATCCAAAACCAAAATAATATACAAACACAAAATAATACACAAAATATAACAATAAATGTATTTCCATCATCATTACAATCAGATTTTAGTATAGATACATCTCATTTTGATGTAGATAAGTTAAAACATAAATTAAAACACCAAAGTATTTATGAAGCAGTTGGAACATCGTTACGATTGGTATTGGAAAATAGAGATAATTTACCAGTAAAAAAGAAAAATATTAAATCAAACTATTCTTATGTGCATTTAGGAGACGATAAATGGGAAATGCGAAAAGATAAAGAGATATATGCTATGATAAGTTTTCATATTTCTAGATGTATTCAGGTATACTTAGAAGGTAAGAATCTAAATCAATTAAAAAAATATTATCAAGAGGCAACTGAAGCATTAGAGTTTGCGTCGACAGATATGGTTGAAGATTTAGAAAAAGAATATGTAAAGAAGGCTATGCGTATCATGGATATTATCTTTATAGCAACATATGATAGACCAGATAGAGATAAATTAGGAACTATTATAAATAATTCAAAATGATGGATATATTGTAAATGTATTACTAGTAATAGTATAAGTAATATGCCATTGATGATTTAGAATACATTTAAGATTAATATTTTTTTTAATAGAACGGCGAAGACATGATATAAAGTTCTCAATAGATTTTTGTTTAATGATAATATGATAATGATTTAGGTAGGCTTGCCATAGATATATATTTGTAATATTTATATCATTATTAAGAACTGTCAGTTGAATATCATTAGAATGGTTGGTATTTTCAATCCATATATTTAATACGATTTGTTTAAAGTTTTCACTAGCTTTTAGTATTTTAGATAATTGAAACATAGATGATACCATACGTTTATCCCATTTCTCAAGAGATGGACGAATTGTATCACGAATTTGTCCTCGTTGGCTCCACGATGGTGTACTATCTTTTAGATATGGGATTCCTAATAGTTGTGCTTCTTGATAGATAATATTTTTAGGTATTTTAAGCATAGGTCTACAGAAATAAATATCATCCATGCATATAAATGGTTTCATACCTTTTAGATTATTATATTTATTTTGATGACATATATTGGTAATAATATTTTCAAAACAATCATTTTCATTATGACCCATAATAATATATGGATTACAGTTATTACCAATTAGTTTCCAGGCATCTTTATAACATTGATAGCGAACGTTTCTGGTATAACTTTCATAGATATTACGCATATTATGTTGCATACATGGTTGGCGTTGTATTTCATGAATTGAACGCATATAAAGTGGTATTTGAATATAACTACACCATTCTTGAATAAATTTTGCTTCATCTGTTGTTCGATTACAGTAGTCAATAAAGATAGCATAAACTTTAACTTGAAGTTGTTTTAGAATATAGCTACATATCATTGAATCAACACCTCCAGATAATGAAATAATACATGATTGAATATTATGTTTTTTGATATAATTTTTAAATAAAGTTTCGAGAATAGATATATACGGTTGAACTGTAATTGGAAAGTATTCAAGGATAGGTATATATTCAGATAAATTATCGATAGAACCTTTTTCATTATTTGAAAAATATTCTAATAGTCCTACTTGAGACATAGGCATACGGTTAAATGACGCAGTTAAGAATTTTTTAAGATATGTAATACATGATTGGTTTTGTGTAATAGCAAGTTTTTTCCAAGTTTTATGAATAAGATTAATAATCAAATGATTATTACAGTTATGACGGATGGGTAGACCCCAAAAAAGCCATTGAATACCATCAAGTTGTTTATATACATTATAGTGTGTATTTATATAAAAATGAATATCAATTGCTTTTTGAAGATAATATAAAATAATATGGTTTGCATTTTGATTACGAAAAATATGACGAACTAATTGATCGTTTATAATAATATGTAATATATGATATTCTATATTATTTTGTGAAGAATCCCATGTAGTTTCTAATAGATGTTTATATTTTTCTATGAGATAAACATCAGTGTTATTATTTTGTTGAAACCAAAATTCAGGATGTGTGAACCAGTCATGATATAGGTCCATTATAATTTAAAAGATGAATATGATAAAATCATTTTTTATACACCATTTACATATTTAGAATAATAATTTGGATAAAAATTGAAAAAATATATTAAATAAAGATATAAATGCAAGAGAATAATCTTATAAATGGAAGATGATAATAATCGCGCAAAATGGAAGTTTTTTTTGGAAGTCATTCAAATTATAATAAATTTAGATGGACTTATTTTTGGAGGTGCAGTAAGAGATATTTATATGCGAGATTATGCTGCACGTAAATTTTATAAAAAGTATGGAGCTCGTAATATATCAAATGGTGAAAATTGGGATAATAAATCTTATACTGATTCAACCTTTGATTCAGAAACAAAGGATAGATATATATTACCAAATGATATTGATGCGATGATTCATCATAGTAAATTACAAAAATTATATATGATATTAAAAAATAAACATTTTAAAGTAATTACATTATTTGCAAGAGATGCAAAAAAATACTTGCCAAATATTCAGGTAGATGAAGGCGAAATAGTACACTATAAAATAAAAATAAGAACAGACCTATTTGTTCGTTTAGATGCACCACATATGCTAAGAGGGTTAATAGGTTCTAAATTTCAAGGTTTATTAGATAGTGTTAAAGAGTTAAATGATATGATGGGGGCAATAACTATAGATTTGATGGTTAATATGACTGATAAAGATTTTGATCCGCCATTTGGAAATTTGGATTTTGAATGTAATGGTTTAATTCTGAATAACGATGGTATTCGTATTTCAAGATGTCTTCGCCCAATAACACAGAATACCCGTAGAGTGTTTCCTCTGGATATTGCAGATACTTTAAAAAGAATTCAAGAAGATATAGTTAATAAACGCGCGGTTCCAATATGCGATAGTAATTTTAACAAAAATTATCGAATTATGAAAATGATTTCAAAGGGATATACCATAATATTTCAATATATCCAGAAAATAGAAAATATTACAGAATCATGTATTATATGCCATGAAGATTGTACACCATTAAATCATTATAAATTAAGTTGCTGTAATGCAAGATATCATGCGAATTGTTTAATCCAAGCAGGTTTTATGGGACAGACAGCAATATCTATTACAAAAAAATGTATTATGTGTCGTCAAAAGATAGATCTGAAAATATATACAGAATTGGAATTGTTTAGACAAAAAAATGCATATCAATTATTAATTGAGATACCAAGTACTCAAGAAGCATTACTTAATAGCGATACTACGTAGTATATATAACTTAAATAAGTCATACGATAACGGTAATATAATAGTGTCAGAATTGATTTAAGAGTTTATGTTTATAAGTAGATAATAGTAATGGATGAAGTTATTTTTTTAAAATATGATAATCCAGATAAAAAGTTTAATAAAATCATTCATTTATCAGATATTCATATACGAACTGGAGATCCAGAAAAGGCACGTTATAAAGATTATTTGCAAGTATTTAATGATTTAATAGAACAATTTTCAAATGTAGATTTAACAGACGCACTTTTTGTTATTACAGGAGATACATTTCATCATAAGGGTAAAATAGAACCATGTGGTATAAAATTAACAAATTTTTTATTTAAGAAATTACTAGAATTAGCACCTGTAATAATTATTTGTGGAAACCATGATTATCGTCAAGATGATCCAGAAATTCCAGATATGATAGAAACACTATTGGATTTGTATCAAAAGAAATATGCATTGTATTATTTAAATAAAACTGGGTCATATGTGTTTAACAATATAGGTTTTGGTGTTGTAGATATAAGGGATGCATTAAAATCATATAATACATCTGGTAAAAAAGATTTATTGATAGAGTTTCCAAAGAGTGAGCTATTGAAGGATGTAGATTATAAGATAGCTTTGTTTCATGGGTGGGTACAAGATAAGCCAAATGACAAAGATTGCTTTCAATGTTACCCATTAAGTTGGATAGGAGATTATCCCTATGTATTATTGGGTGATATTCATCGTCACCAAGTACATTTTACAGAACAGACAATATATGGATATCCAGGTTCATTAATTCAGCAGGATTTTGGAGAAACCGTAATGGAGCATGGCTATATTACATGGCATCTT
>Ga0049080_10000633_pt1 | contig 11843 bp, 6 predicted proteins | sample GreLakmeER15MSRF_FD_66716 | JGI IMG/M metagenome (GOLD analysis project Ga0049080, IMG submission 66716) | Freshwater lentic microbial communities from great Laurentian Lakes, MI, USA - Great Lakes metaG ER15MSRF | ecosystem: Environmental > Aquatic > Freshwater > Lake | place: Great Lakes... | reverse complement strand
GACGCAGACCAACTTTGGGTGATATTATCAGGCATCTTGGGCATTGCCGGTATGCGTTCTTTTGAGAAGACCAAAGGCGTTGCCAGTAAATAAAGGTGGCTCATGGCGCTTAAAAAACTTGTACTAAAACCGGGCGTTAACCGGGAGAACACCCGTTATGCAAACGAAGGTGGCTGGTATGAGTCCGACAAAGTACGGTTCCGCCAAGGCACACCTGAGAAGATCGGTGGCTGGGCACGTATATCCGTGTCTACATTCCAAGGTCTGTGCCGTTCTTTGTGGAACTGGATCACGTTAGACAACCTAAACCTAATCGGAGTGGGTACTAACTTAAAGTTTTACCTTGAACTAGGTGGTAACTACAATGACATCACGCCTATTAGGGCAGGAGCTATCCTAAGTAACCCGTTTGCCACTACCAATCTACTCACCCTAGTTACAGTTACAGATACAGCCCACGGTGCAATCACAGGTGACTTTGTTACGTTTAGTAACGTAGCTCCTGTAGGTGGACTTGATTTAAACGGCGAGTTCTCCATTACTTACGTAGATGCTAATACCTACACAATCGTAGCGGCTACAGCGGCAACCTCAACAGTGGCGGCTGGCGGTGGTACAACCGTTAATGCCATCTATCAAATTAACGTAGGTGATGCATACGAGATTCCACTAGCCGGTTGGGGTGCTGGTACATGGGGTGCAGGAACTTGGGGATTTGGCGGTACGTCAACATCTGCAATTCGGTTGTGGAGTCAGAATAACTTTGGTGAAGACTTGGTTTATGGTTTCCGTGGCGGCCCAATCTATTATTGGGATGCTGGTTACGGCGTAGACCCATCCTTGGCTACGGTCACTATAGCTTCTCCTGCGGTAGTTACTGCCGCTTTTAACTTGCCGAATGGTTCTCCAGTTATTCTTACAAACAGCGGTTATCCGTCTGCGCTGCCTACAGGACTGTCCCCCGGAACCATTTACTACGTCATTAACTCTAGCGGTAACACGTTTAACTTAGCGGCTACTGTTGGCGGGGCGGCTATTACCACGACAGGAACGCAGTCTGGCGACCACTACATCATGCCTAATGGCATTAACATTGTTAATCTGTCAGGCGCGTCAGACTGCCCAATTATCCAGAACTTTATCTTTGTATCTGACATTAGCCGGTTTGTATTTGCGTTTGGCTGTAATGACTACGGCACAACAATACAGAATCCTATGCTTATTCGTTGGTCGGATCAGGAGTCTGTGGTTAACTGGACACCCTCCGCAACCAATCAAGCCGGTAGCGTGCAGTTGTCGCACGGCTCAAGCATCATAACTTCCATCCAAACCCGCCAAGAAATTTTGGTATGGACTGACTCTGCTATCTATTCTCTTCAATACATTGGCCCGCCAGTGGTTTGGTCTAGTCAGTTAATGGGTGACAACATCTCTATACTTGGTCAAAACGCAGCAGCACAAGCTTCTGGCGTGGTGTACTGGATGGGTGTAGATAAGTTCTATCTGTACGATGGACGCTTACAGACTCTGCCATGCGACCTCCGCAGGTACGTATATCAAGACATTAACCTCCAGCAAAACCAACAAGTGTTTGCCGGTACTAACGAAGGCTTTAACGAGATCTGGTGGTTCTACTGCGCGGCTGGCAGCTTGGTTGCTAATCGTTATGTGGTGTACAACTATCTTGAAAAAATCTGGTACTACGGTACTATGGAGCGAACAGCTTGGCTAGACTCTGGCCTAAGAGACTTCCCTATTGCCGCTACGTATAACTACAACTTGGTTGATCAAGAGTACGGCTTAGATAACAACGAGACAGGTACGCCATTAGGTATTGAGGCTTACATTTCATCCTCGGAGTTTGATATTGATGACGGCGATAGATTTGGATTTGTATATCGTATGTTGCCTGACTTGACCTTCTCAGGGTCAGATGCTTCTCCTACGCCGCAAGTCGTTTACACGCTCTACCCAATGCAAAACTCAGGCTCTGGAACTGGCACGGCGGTGACAGGCAATGTAACCAAACAGACCGGCGCTCAGTACACAGTAACTGAAGGCTTTACAGGCCAGATCAATACAAGGGTTCGTGGCCGCCAGCTTATCCTTAAGGTAAGTTCTACAAACCTTGGAACAACATGGCAGTTGGGTGCTACCCGTATTGACATTAGACCGGACGGCAGACGATGAGCTTTATTGTTACCACCGATTTTGATTTAAACAAGGTAGCCGCACCTAACTTGCCTCTACCACCGTTAGAGTACGACCGTATATATTTTGACCAGATGCTTAACATCTTGCGTCTGTATTTCAATAGGATTGATGCGTTGACCACGCAGTTGATGGCTTCTGGCGTAGTGCCTCCTTTGACTAATTACACCGTAGCTACGCTACCCAGCGCAGTCACTTCAGGCAAAGGCGCAAGAGCTTTTGTAACAGATGCTTTGGGCCCAACATTTGGGGCAACCGTGGTAACTGGCGGGGCTGTTGCTGTGCCTGTATATTCCGATGGAACAAATTGGAAGGTTGGATAATGGCAGTCAAAGGTCGCTACAGCACAGCATACGAAGATACTGCACCATCTGGTGGAGTATCGGATGCAGACATCCTTGCTTATGTTCAAGCTAACATTAACAATCCGGCTGCTATTGCTGCCGCAGCCGCCGCTAATGGTGTTTCCATGGCAGACCTGTCACGCGCAACAGGTATATCAACAACAGACATAACAAACTACTTTAACAATGCTGGAGTGCAGGCTCCCGGTGCTGGCCAAAGTGCTGCTGACGCCGCCGCATTGCAAGCCGCTAACGAAGCTGCTGTTCGGGAACAAGCTGCCCAACAAGCTGCCGCACAAAAAGCCGCTACCGAAGCTGCCCGTGTAGCCGCTGCCGCACAAGCTGCCGCAGATAAAGCTGCTGCCGAAGCTGCCGCCCGTGAGGAAGCCGCTAGAACTGCTGCTCAACAAGCTGCCGCCCAACGTGCCGCCGATGCTGCGGCTGCTGCTCAAGCTGCTGCGGATAAAGCCAAAGCAGAGGCTGCGGCGCAAGCTAAAGCTGCCGCTGATGCAAAAGCTGCGGCTGATGCTGCTGCTCAACAGAAAGCCGCTGCTGACGCTAAAGCAGCTGCTGACGCGCAAGCCAGAGCACAAGCGGAGGCCAAAGCACAGGCGGATGCCAAAGCTGCGGCTGATGCAGCCAAGGCACAAGCCGATGCCCAAGCAAAGGCGCAGGCAGACGCTCAAGCTAAAGCTCAAGCAGATGCGGTTGCCGCAAAACAACAAGCTGACGCAAAAGCCCAAGCAGATGCAAAAGCAGCGGCTGATGCACAGGCCGCCGCACAGACTCAAGCGGCTGCTCAAGCTAAAGCCGCCGCCGATGCAACAAAAGCGCAAGGCATTGCATCTTTACCAGCCGCTACTAAAACATATACGCAGGCAGAAGTTAACCAAGCATTGGTTGATGCGCTTAAAAATGATCCTAACGCCAGTAAAGCTGACATTACAGCAGCAGCGGCGGGGATGGGAATTAGTGCCGCTCAAGTTAATGCTGCTTACAGTAGTTTGCCCGCTGCGCCTGCCGCTGTTACTCAACCCGCAGGTATTGCATCGTTACCAGCAGCAACCACTCAAGCTGCCGCTCCTATGGACAAAGCTGCCGCCGTAGAAAAAATTACGCAACAGATCTTAGCCCAAGGCGTGAGTAGTAAGTGGAAGGGCGAGGGCAAAGGCTCCGCTGAAGCAAATGCAAGAGATATGGCTCGGATCATTGCCGATACTGGCGCTACTGACATTAACCAGTTTGGTAAGGTTACTAAAACTGTTGATGCCGCTGTACAGCCTGTATATGGACAAGGTGACTTGGTTACAGACAATGAAGGCCAGCAATCTTATTCGCAAAAAATTATTGGTTATGTAGATCAAGATGGCAAGCCAGTTGATCCTAGTTTGGTTAAATCAGAGACAGTCTTTAGTGGCGGCGATGCAGGTACTTCAGAGCTTGTTTACACAGCCCCCGTAGGCAAGCAAGAAGTATTTGGCAATAAGCTGACCGGGCAAGAAGTTGCCAGTACATACGGCGAACGTCAACAAGGTAATGCTTTTGGCGGTACTTTTGACGGCAAAGGTAACACAGGCTACCGTGTTCAGTTTGATGCGTCAGGTAATCCAATCTTTTACACAACGCAAGCAACGTCTAATGATCTGGCAATCTTAATGCAGGATCTAGGGCCAATAGGACAAATTGGTCTTGCAATTGCTACAGGTGGCTTGTCTATACCCCAGCAAATTGCCGCTAACTTAGCTATCAACGTTTTAAGCGGTAAAGATATTGGTGATGCCGTTAAAGGCGCTGCAATTAGTTTTGCGGGTGCTCAAATCCCCGGCATGGACTTCATGAAGGACGGTGCTTCGTTCATCAAAGACCTTGGGTTGTCGGCTGATATAACAAAAACCTTAACTAATTCTTTTCAAAATGCAGCTGTTTCTGCTGGCACTGCATTGCTTTCTGGCGAGAATATTGTTGATGCTGCAGTCAGAGGCGCTGCTGCTGGCGGAACAAACGGCCTTGTTAATTCTGTTTTAGGTAACATTGACGGGTTTGGTAACCTTACTGATTCACAAAAGAAATTGGTTACCAATGCTGTAACAGGCGCAGTGTCCGGCAAAACGTTAGATCAAATTGCCATTAACACTGCAATTGCTGCCGCCAATTCCGCAATCAACGAAGCTAAAACTACAGGCCAAGTAACAGGCATTACGACCAAAACTGATAACTCTGGCGCATCATTTGCAGACTTTAATCTTGCTGACGATACTGACACTCAAATTTCCAATCAACTTAATAAAGATTTAACTATTGATGCGTCTAGCGCTAAAGATGTTAATGCGGCTGCTGCGTTTGCACAGGCTGCTGGCTTTAATAATTTTACGTTTGATGGCAAGACCTATACGCTTGGAAACAATAATGCCGCCAATACAATTGCTAATCTTGAGGCTGAAGCACTTAAAACAAACACTGCTGCAACTACAGCCGCAAACCTTAAAGGCGGCGAGTTTGAAGGCATAGACGCGCAAATAGCTGCCAATGCAAAAGCTAACAATACAAACATTGGTAATGCGGAAGCTGACTCGCTTGAAGAGGCGGCGGCTTTGGCAAAGATACGCAACCCAACAGGAACAACCTTTACCTTTGATGGTAAAACCTACACACTGGGTACGTCTAGCTCTGTTGTAGATCAAGCCATTGCTGACGCCAAAGCGGCAAACCTTCAGACTGACATAGCAAACGCACCAACTCGCGAGGCAGCTTACAAAATTGCGCGCGAAGGGCTGGGTGCAGGAAAGACGTTTACTTACAACGGCAAAGAGTATTCAACCGCTACGGCAGAGGAATCATCTAAAGCAGCCGATGCCAAAATTAATGCACTCAATACTGCTAATTTATCTACAGTAACCGATGCCTCAAAGACGGTTACCGCACAAGGTGATACTGCCGCACGAACCGCCGCCGCAGATGCACTTGCTAAACAACAAGCCGCTGCACTTAAGAAAACTGAGTCAAGTGGGTTTTTTAGCAATTTAGCTTCATCAATTCAAGATCAAATGAAGTTGAGTAGTGAGGCGGCTAACGATTATTTAAAGAAAAATCCCAACAGCCCAATCACAAACAGTGTGAGTACGGCATATGAAGCGGTGGGCGAGTTAACAAAAAATGCTGTTGGCGGCACTGCTTTAATGTTTAACAATAAACCACTTGCTGATGCTTTAATAAAAAGTGGCAATGATCTTATTGTTTCAGGCCAATCTATTGGTGATGGTCCAAAAGATACTGCAAACTGGAATGAAACATTAAACTTACTCAAACTAGCGCCCGGCACCGATAAGCTTGCTGTGATTGCAGGCCGCATTATGGATGGCACCAGCGGCTTAAGCAGGCAAATTATTGTTGAATTTAGACAGGAATTGCCCGCTTTGTTTTTAGGAGGCGGCACTGCTAAAGGCATTATGGTGGCCAGCGGTTTAATAGATACCGGAGACACGGCAGGTAATTCGGCAATACAAGCATACGATGAAAATATTAAAGCTGGTGGCTCACACCAAGACGGTTTAAATGCTGCAAGAAAAGCAGGAGCTGCTGCCGGTGCTACTGAAGCATTAATTCAAGCAACACTTGGTAAATTAGGTGGTTTTGTTACTGGGAAATTAGATAACGTAGTTGCCAAAGGTACTGGCAAAGTTGGAACCGAAACAGTTACTGAGGCTGGGCAAGAGGCTGGAGCTGGAGCCGCTGTTAATTTGGTTCTTGGTAAAGATCAAGATGTTAATGATTTACTAACGCAAGCTATTGTTGGAGGCGTTGTTGGTAAAGGAACGTCTGCCACTTCTGCGCCAGTTGAAGCAGTAATAGAGTCAAGTGGTAATGCAAACAATGCATCTAACGTTGGAGCATTGGCAGATTCAATTGGTCTTTTAAATAATTCAGGCTCAGTTAGTACTACGCCAACTACACTTGCTGATTTAACAAGTAGCGGGGGTGCAACGTACGCTGCAAACAATCAAGGCATAAATACTTACTACGATAGTATTAATAGCTTCTTAGCTACCAATCCTACTGCTCAACAAATTGCAGATGCTAAAGCAGAGTTTAGTGTTAGTGATGCAGATATTGCCGCAGCGCAAACTTATGCTGCTTCAAAAGGGTCTACAGACACAACCCTTAACCAGTTAGTTGCTGACGTAACTGGTGGCACATCTACTACAGGTAAAACAGGTACTGACATTAACACTGGTACTGTGGTGGCTGTTGATACAACCAATGGGACGGCCCTTGTTGCCAACGCAAACGGCAGCACACAAGTTGCAAATGTTGGCACTGGTGTTACCGTTGGAAGCACTGTAGCGGTTGACACTAACACTGGTACAGCAAATGTCGTAAATACTACCGGAACAACAGGCGCAACAACTGGCACAACCGGCGCTACTATAGGCGCAACAACTGGGTCTACCACAGGTGCAACAACCGGCTCAACAACTGGTTCCACAACCGGTTCAACAACGGGATCCACTACTACCGGAACTACAGGTGCAACAACTGGTACCACGGGATCAACCGGTACAGTAGTGGCTACAGATAATTCAACAAACACAGCTTTAGTTGTTAACAGTACTGGTAATACTCAAGTAGTAAATACCACAGGTAATACAGCTGTAGGATCTACAGTAACTTTAACAACTGACACAACAACTGGAGCAGTCACTGCCGCGCCTGTAACTAGCACGACTGCTACTACCGGAACAACGGGTACAACTGGTACAACTGGCGCAACAACTGGAACAACAGCAACAACCGGCGCAACAACTGGTACAACTGGTACAACCGGATCTACCACTGCTACTACAGGAGCAACAACCGGTGCAAATACAGGGGTTACCACAGGAGCTAATACGGGTGTTACTACGGGCACAACTACAGGAACAACAACTGGTACAAATACTGGCGCAACTACTGCTGCCGACACAACTGCGGCTACCGTAGTATCTGTTGATAACAACACTGGAACAGCAGTTGTGGTAAGCGCAAACGGTACTACGGATGTAGTTAATGTCGCTGGGAATGTGACCGTAGGATCAAATGTTACTGTTGACACATCAACTAATACTGCAACAGCTACAGATACGGTTACTACTCCAACCACTACGCCCACCGTTACCACTACGCCAACCGTTACTACAACTCCTACGGTAACGACTACACCAACAGTTACAACAACCCCAACAGTAACCACAACTCCTACTGTTACGACTACTCCTACTGTTACGACTACTCCTACGGTAACAAGCACTCCAACAGTTACAACTACACCGACTACCACTCCAACAACTACCACTACGCCAACTATTGTGCCGCCAACTGTGCCGCCCAATACGCCAGTAGTAATAAGCGTTGACGAGACTGATGGATCTGTTTTAGTTCAAAATACAGACGGATCGTTTGATGTAGTTCCGCCACAAGTTGTGAGTACGTCTGTTGTGCCAACTGTAACCCCGCCGGTTACTACGCCAGCTACCAAAACACCAGCTACCAAAACACCAGCGACCAAAACAGCTACGGGCGCTCCTTTGCCTACTGGTGGAGGGGTTGCAGAGCCCACACCACCACCCTTGGCAAATGTGTTTTACTACGGTAAAGACTTTGGTGCTCAAAAGCAGCAAGTTGGACCGGGCGGTAAACTTGTTCAGGCTCCGTACCAAGAATTAAGTGTAAGTAAGCCCGGAGCTGAAATGCCCGTTGCACAACAAGCAAGAACAGAGGAAAATGACGATGAAGCAATGCTTCAAAAAATCCTCAGTCAGAAAGAAAGCGGCGTGACCATGGACGAATTGATTAGATTGTTAGGATAAATATGGACGATATTTTTGATTTTGATACAGGTTATGACGCTGGCTCACAACTTGAGCTGGATAACTACAACACTTATGGCTATGAAGAAGTTCAGCCATGGCAGGGTGGTAGTGTTGATTCTGTTACTGGTGAGTGGTCGCCCGGTTTAAATGAATCCAACTCCGGTACAAACGCTGAGTCTATGGCTGGCTGGAAGTATAACAACGGCAAATGGACTGACCCATCCGGAAAGACATACAACCTTAGTGATCCAAATCTGTCTAACAAATTAAAGGCATCCGGTCTAGGTAAGTATGCTGGTGCAGCTGGTCTTGGTGCTTTGCTTGGTTCTTTAATGAATAAAGGCGGCGGTGGAGGCGGTTCTTCTGCAAAGATTCCCCAGCTCATGGCATCACGCCAACAGTACGCAGTTCCACTTACAAGCCCTCGTAGCACCTACAATCCTACTGATGAAGAGATTCGTAACTATGTCTCACGGCCCGGCATGACAGATGCAATGGTTGCTCGCGGAATGAATCAGTTTGGAATTGATCCACAGCGTATGGCCGGTATTACTGGACTACCTACGGAAAATGTTCAATCACGCTATCAAGCTGCAATGGGACCTAATGTGGCAGCTCGCCGCCCGGGCTCTGGAGGTGTGACTTACTTTAGCCCAATGCAGTATTCTCCTATTGGGAACTTTACTACTACAGCACCTGCGGCTCCCGTAGAAACACCAGAAACAATCGTAGCTGCAGGCGGCGGCATGATGAAGAGTGGTGGTATATCTGATCTGGGTGGGTACTCAGACGGCGGGCGTTTGCTCCGTGGTCCCGGCGATGGCGTGTCAGACTCTATCCCTGCATCAATTAATAACAAACAACCAGCCCGTTTGGCGGATGGAGAATTTGTTATACCGGCTCGTATTGTTTCTGAATTGGGCAATGGCTCAACAGAAGCTGGCGCTCGTAAGCTTTATGCCATGATGGATCGCATCCAGAAGTCACGCAGAAAAGCTAAAAATATTGCTGCCAATACAAAGGCAGATAAACATCTTCCAGCTTAAGGAAAATATATGTCAACAGTAGCAGCACCGGGAGCAATGGGCTCTCCTTCATCTGGAGCAATGAACTCGGGCATTTTGTCCGATTGGGCAGCGCCTTATGTAACTCAGATGCTGGGTCAGACCCAAGCACTGGCAGCACAGCCGTATCAGGTCTATCAAGGCCCGATGACTGCGGGCGAATCAGGACTGCAGAGTAACGTATTCCAAGGCCTTGGAAGTCTTAACTTCCCTTCCCAGCTTGGCCAGTCGTTTAGCTCTACTGGTGCTTATCAGCTGCCAAACATGAATGCCGCGCCGGGTGCTGCCCCAACTGCTCCAGCCGGTCCTACTGGTGTAGCTGCTAACTACATGAACCCGTATCTTCAGTCTGTGTTAACACCACAGTTAGATGAGTTACGCCGTCAGAACGACATTACCAACATGGGTGCCAATGCCAAGTTAACTCAAGCTGGTGCGTTCGGTGGTGGCCGTCAAGCTATTATGAATGCGGAGAACAACCGCAATCTGATGATGGAGCAAAACAAAACTGTTGGCCAAGGGTACGCAAATGCGTACGACAAAGCCATGCAACAGTACAATACCGAACAAGGCCAAGCTAAAGGTCTGGCTGAATTGATGGCTCAACAAGGTGCATCACAACGTGGTATTGAGCAAGAAGGCATCACAGCTGACCTTAACGAGTTTAATGCACAACGTGACTACCCACAGAAGATGCTTCAGTTCCAACAGTCTATGCTTCAGGGTTTGCCCGTACAGTCTGTTCAGAATACTGCCGGAAGTCTTAGCGGTCTAGGTACTCTATTGGCTGGTTTGGGTGGCGGTGCAGCCGTTGCTTCTAACCTTGGATACAAAGATGTGGGTCAGTTACTTAAAGGATTTGGACTCGATTTAGGGCCAGCACCATGAACCTTATACAAATTCAAGAACACTTAAAAGATATGCCCACGCAGGCCATCATGGGCTATGCGAATGGGCAAAATCCTATGGTGCCGCCGTATCTTGCTTTGAGTGAGATGAACCGCCGCAAGTCCATGGAGCAACGTGCAGCTCAACCACCACAAGGTTCTGTTAAAGAGAAGCTTGAGCAAGAGCTAATGCAACCGCAAGGCATTGCACAGGGTATGCCTCCACAGGGTATGCCTGTTATGTCCGGTTCAGGTGCTCCGGTTCAAACAGAGTCTGGCGGTCAACTTCAAACTGAAGCGGAGCCAACATCTCAAGGTTTTGCCGGCGGTGGATTAACTAATCTTCCCATGCGATCAGAGCGTTTTAGCTATGCCCCCGGCGGGATAGTTGCATTTGCTGATGGTGATTTGGTTGCGCTTCCAGAGCAAGCAGCCGTTGATGTTATGTCAAAACAGTTGGCTGGTAAGAGTGACATCCCCATGCCGCAAAGCCGTGAAGAAGCGCGTCAAGAGCAGATTGCCAAAGATCCACGCATGGCAGCTTACCTTAACAAAGAGCCGGGCCAAGCAATAACTGGCTTGATGAGTACCCTACAAGCTCAGAACGAAGCTCAGAGGCAAGGGGCTCAAGAGCGTCAGTCTGGTCAAGGTTTAGCTACTTTGGCTAATGCTTTGATGGCTGGCGCTGAAGGAACCCGTGGCCGTAAGGGTGCTGGAACTGGTGAAGCGTTCCTTGGTATTGGTAAAACTTACGCTGCAGCCGAAGCTGAAAACTATAAACGTAAGCAAGAACAAATGGCTATTGAACGGGCTCAAACCATTGAGATGTCTAAGCTGCAGGCTGACGTTGACAATATGCAACGTGCGTTTGCTGAAGGCCGTGTTGATGACGCCATGAAGTACAAAGCTTCTGTTCAGGCCCGTGAAATTAAAATTGCTGAACTTGCAGGTTTGCGTTCTAAAGATGTTCTTACTTTGGCAGATACACGCCGCCGAGATGCACAAACTGCAATTAGGGATACAAACAGAGATGCGCGTCAAGCCCAGCATTACACTTCAGTAGAAGAGCAACAAAAACGCGCACATCAATTAGCTCTTAAAAGATTTGAGCGAGAAGGTGAAGATCGTCCTTCAGCTGAAGATAAACAGTTAACTAAAATTCAAGCTAATGCTCTTAGGGATCCTGCTTATCAAGTTGCAGCTAAGAAACTGCAAGACGCTGAAATTGGTAGTGATGAGTATTACAAGATTCTTGACGCCATGCGTGATATTGCTCTGGGCTACTATCCAAAAGATGCAAAAGGCAATTACAAAATTGAACCACCTCCCAAAGTAACTCGACCTGCCGCCGGTGAAAAGCCAGCTGCAACACAAGGATTCTGGGATAAATTTTTCAATGGTCCAAAGCCAACCCCTAGCCCTGTGAAGCCAACTGCTGTACCATTCGACCAGCTGCCAAAATAAGGGGTTGACATGGATGTTTTGATGCCG
>Ga0049080_10000632_pt1 | contig 11850 bp, 30 predicted proteins | sample GreLakmeER15MSRF_FD_66716 | JGI IMG/M metagenome (GOLD analysis project Ga0049080, IMG submission 66716) | Freshwater lentic microbial communities from great Laurentian Lakes, MI, USA - Great Lakes metaG ER15MSRF | ecosystem: Environmental > Aquatic > Freshwater > Lake | place: Great Lakes... | reverse complement strand
CAAGACAAACAAATATCATATCTTTCTTTTTGTATTTCATCTGTAGTATGATTATTTGGATTAAAAAGATCCCAAGGCTTAACTTGTGCTTGAGATTCTTTCCAAAGTTGCCACTTACTTTTTTCGGTCACTTTTTTCCCTTAAAATAGATGAGTAAATTCTTATGCTTCTGGATTGTATACGATTGGTGGAGTAAATTCTTGTGTTTCTGGATTATATGTGCTTGGTGGAGTAACCATAATATCAAAATTACCATTTTCGTCAGTATGGTCAGTGACATCTACAATAGTAGGATTGCTTAGAAAAATTGCAGCAAGCCTTTCGTCTGTGTGTAAAATGTCTACCACTTCGTTGTCAATTATTAATGCAATTTTAAATGGTGGTGCTTCTACTGGTAATTGTGTCATTTTTTCTCCTTGTTTAATATTCTATCACAAAACATTTTCTGTTGCAAAATTGTCTAATAAAGATCCAGCATTTGCATCTGAAGGTGTTTTAATTATACCAGTTTTGGTTCCTCTATTAGCACCACTAGCAGTATGAGTTAGTGTGGAGCCTAATTGTGAAGATAGACCAGCAGAAGAAAATGCTTGTGCAGAAATAGATTCTCCATTGGTAGTTACTTTAATAGAGTTTGCCTCAGAGTATCCAGAAACATTTGAATTTAATGTTGATGTAGCAGCAGTTGTTATTGTTCCAGAAACACTACTGTAAATTTTTAAATCAGTATAATATGTAGTTTGAGTAGTTCCAGCATAATATCCTTGTGTTAATTGTTGTCCACCTTGTAAACTTCCTGTGTAGTATGCCTGTGTTAATTGTTGTCCGCCTTCTAAACTTCCTGTGTAGTATGCCTGTGTCGTTGTTGTTACATTTGTTCCTGTATATTGTGCTGGTATCACAAGTCCACAATTTCCAACACCAGGACCTCCTGCACCAGTACATGGGTTTGTAAGTCCTCCACAATTGAAATAAACATAGGATCCTCCAACGATGGCTACTTCACAGCAATCTCCTTGTGAAGGAATAAAAGTTTTTCCTGCTGGACATGTTTGAACAGTGCTAAAAAGGTAGTACTCATTTTGAAAATTACAGTCTCCAGCCCCAACCTTTGTTCCACATGTCGTACTAGATGCTGCTGGAACTAAAGTTCCGCAATTTCCACCACCGCTAGTAGAATTACCTCCTGGACCAGTGCATGTTGTTGGAGCGTATGTTGCTGCAACTAAAGTTCCACAATTTCCACCACCGCTAGAAGAGTTTCCTCCTGCACCAGTACATGTTGTTGGAGCGTATGTTGGATTAGTATAACTTCCACAATCTCCTCCACCACTAGAAGCGTTTCCTCCTGAGCCAGTGCATCCACTTGTTGTTCTATAATTTACAGAACTTGCCCACCATGAGTTTGCATCTGTTATCCAAAACGCAACTCCTGGACCGCCATCAGTTATGTCTGCAGAGACAATAACATTTTTTGCTTCAACATCAACTGATGCTAATGGATAAGAACTTCCTGCTGTAGACGAAGTTGCTTTACTTGAAGAAATTGTCCAGGTGCCTCTAAGAACAGACCATAAGTGCCCAGAACTTGATGTACCTAAAGATCCATCTGATCTATTAAAAGTATCTGTAATTATTCTTTTTGCATTGGCCATCATTCCGTAGGCTTTTGCTGCTGCTCCCGCGATTGATGAAAGTATTGGCATTAGATATTAAGCAAATCTTGTTTGGGATGCCAAAACTGTAAACGCTGCGCTTCCTGTTTTAATTACTGTATAGGAATAAGAGTCAATAGAACTGGTATTGCCAGACGAAGGTGCTGTTCCTCCCTGCCATTTTGGTGTAACTGATGTTCCGTCAATTGTTAGTGCTGAATGATAATATGCTGTTGAGCCATTGGTTATTAAAAACACTACCGTAAGAGCATCTCCAGTGCTTAATAGTGAATCAAAAGTTGTACTTCCATCACCTCTTATGTTCAATGTAAAGTTGCCACTGGCATTTGTTGTGTAATATAAAACACTTTGAGTAACAACATCAAAATTGTGTGTTGCACTACCTGCTGCTGTTGCAGAAATTGTAACTTTTTCTTTTGGAGAAACTAAAAACGAACGAGTTAGTGTTGGAGTTGTTCCAAATACCAATGCTCCAGATCCAGTAGTAGATCCAGTAATTTGTGAAGTGGATACGGTTGGAGCAGACCACTTTAATCCATATGTTGTATTAGTACTATCTGCAGTAAGAACGTGGCCATCGCTACCAACTGTTAGATTATCAACAGTATTGTTTGCAGTGCCAATAAATAAATCACCTTTAGCATCAATAACTGTTTCTTCAACAACGCCTGCTAAACTTGTATCAATATTATCAATTCTCGTGTCAATATCATCTAGATATTTTGAAATACCTGCACTTGCTGTGCCTTCTGGTTCTGCTTCTTGTCCCCAGTGATAATATTTAAGTGCAACCTGTATATCGGCTGGATCTGCCATTGCTGGAATTTTTGCAAGTGGGTACTTAGAACTTCCTATATTTGTGGCTGCCATAGTCTAAATATTATATCATAGTTATTCTAAGAGGCAGAAGATGTGTTGTCTTCCCCTATGCTAATTGAAATCATTACATTATAATCCCCTGATAAATTTGACCAGGTTGTTCCGCTCAAAGACTTAGCCTTAATTGTAAAGTCTAGATCAGTAGCAGTTAGTGTTGGCTGAGTTATCACAGAGGCTACAACATTTGTTGTTCCAATAATGTTGTGATGTACAACAAAACTTCCAGTTGTTTCTGTTATTCCAAACATATCATTAATTTCATATGTAAAGTCTGCGCTTCCAGAAATAAAAGTAACAGTTTCATTAACGTTATATGTTAGTGGAGCAAACTTTCCAACTTGAGTCCAAACAGAATCTATGTATTGATAAAGATAAGAGTTTGAAACATCTAAGTAAAGATCATTGGCTAATGGAGTTTCTGCTATTGTTGCACCACTTGGTGCTCCCGTTCCCACGAACTGTTTACTTCCTCTTGTTCCAGTTTGTCCAATGTCAACTGATACAGTAATTTCTTCTACTGGGCCATAAACAGAAAGTTCGGGATCAAGGACAACTACCTCTGGCATTAAACTGCCCCAGTAACATCATCTTGAACTGTAATTGTGCCAGTTAATAAAGTATATCTAAGTGCTGCGCCATTATAAATTTCAACATCATAATAATAAGTTGAGCCACCCTCTAGATCTCTTCCTCCATCAGGAGTAATCGTACATGTTATTGTATTGTCTGAAGTGTTGATAGATGCACCTAAATCTGAAGACCCGTTAGATGTTAGGACTAATTCTCTGGTACTGCCTCTAGCGTCTGCTATTGTAAAAATTGCATCTCTTGCTGGACTTGCTGATTTATAAGCAGAAAGAGCAAATGCTGCCCCTGTAGAATCTTTCGGGGATATAACAAATCGAAATGTGTCTCCACGGTAATAGTCAAAATTATAGGTGCCTGGAAATGCCATAAGTTTATTATACCACTAAGAAATATAAACTGTAAAAGATTTTACCTTTACGGCGGAATCTAGGTCAGTTCTTATCTGTGGGACAACATTTCCTCGTTTCATTTTTTCATTTAAAATATACATTGTTTGAGAAATTGAAAAGTCATAAATATACTTATATTTTAGATTTGCAACAAACTGTGAAACATTTAGGGCAGGAGGAGAATAGGTCCTTAGCCAAACCTCAACATTATTATCAAATGTTTCTATTTCAAAATTATAAACTATCTCTACCTTTGTGCCAATGCTTAGTTGTTTAAAGTTTAACTTCTGTGTTTCTGTACTCCACAAACCTACTTTGCCTATTGGCAAATATTTTTCTATTGTTTGTCCGCTAGAATCATTTAATAGGTCTACCCAGCCCTCATCACCTTTATCTAATCCTAAAAATATTGGTTTTTGATTTAAATTTTCATAATGTGCCCAACCAGATTTTGTTGGCTGTATTTCAGCACCTTCTTTATTTATATATAAAGTTTCTCCAGCAGGTCCTCTATCACCCTTTGGCCCCTTTTCTCCAGGATCCCCTTTTTCGCCTTTTGGACCAGCCTCTCCAGCCCTGCCAGTTGGTCCTTGAGGTCCTTGTGGCCCTACAAGTATTCTATAGTCTATATCGGGCGCTGGAGCCGTTTTTTCTTCTTCAACAACTTTTCCATAAGAAGGTTTATTTTTTTGATTACCTGGAATTTCTGCTTTACGACTAATACTCATTTATTCACCAGTTTTAATTATAAATATTTTGTCATCGACTTTTATAATTTTTGCTGGCGTTACTGCAGGGGAAGTAATTTTAATTATCATAGTCCACCTGGAGTTATATCACTGTATACACTAATTGTTCCAATAATTGGAGTCCAAACAACATCATCATCTGTAATAATCTGAATATCAAATGGTAAATTTGCTACAACATTTCTATAACCGTTTCCCCAGAATGTTGTTAAGTCTGAAGGGGCTGTAACAATAATATATCCATCATATTTAGTAACAGTGAGTTCATCTAACAAGTCCCCAGAAGAATCGTATGAGGTTGCTGAAACTGTCCAATCATCAATATCTATTTCTGTTGTTTCATCATCTTCTAAAAAATCTACTCTTAAAGTTGCAGTATCACCACGAACTACTTTCCATTTAATATTAATAGGATCTGCGCCTACTTGCTCAATAGAAGATATTGTACTCATAGATAAAATTATAACACAATAATCATTTTTCTCTAACCAGGAGAGGGGAACTTGACAAACTTAGAAAGTTCGTGTATACTTAAAATATATAAGAAAAAAGATCTATCTTTAAGTTAAATATATAGAAGATATCTTATATATAGTATATAGAGTATATCTTATTTATTAGAATCTGAAATTCGATTTTCAATTAAAATGTCATACAGTTTGTCAACCTTAATTTCTAACCTGTTGACCTGGTCTTTTACACTAGATCCACCATTTGGGCGGAGTTCAGAAAGATAATGTTTAACAAGCCACTTGATTCCAAAGGCGATTGATGATACAATTGTTAAGATGGCTACTAAAAGGGAAGCCCAATCTTGCACTGTCATAATGAAATCAATTCTATCACATTTTTAGGAGTGTTTTGAAAAAACAAATTCTGGATACCATTGCGTACTCCAAAAAGTTGATAGTCTCGCCAGATATCGATGGACTCATGTCGGCAATGTTGTTATCGAAATATAATGGTTCGTCAGTGGTAGGTACATACGATAAAAATCTTTTGGTTCTCGCGGATGGCATTGATCCAAAAGATTGTCTCTTCGTTGACTGCGACATGAACTCTCCAGATTATGTATCAATTGGAAACCATATGCGACTTATGGAAGACAATATTTCGGTCGAATCGTTTAATCCAAATACGCATTACAAAGTCAAGCAATACAATCAAAAGTTTCCATTCGCAACGTGTTTCCTTCTCGCGTTTGGAATAGAGACTCAAACCTCCCTATCTGACAACCTATGCATGGCATATGCAGATTCGACTTACAAGAATAAAGTCAACTATGCACCTAACATGCAACACTGGTCAATGTTGATGGATTGTCCAGAAGTCCAATTTGTTATGAACAATGATGTCCAGATATCTGTGGAAAACCATATGGCTCATATGGAGGGTAAGCAGGGTTTTGTTTCAAGACGATTAGGCAAAGAAAAATATATGGCTCAAATGAACCAGGCACTAAAGAATCAAAGCGCATGGTCATTTGCATTTCCTAATGAATTAACCAGGGGATACAAATACCAAACGGGCCTAGTAGACAAAACAACCTGTATACGGTATAATAAAGATATAATATCATATGCAGAAGTGTATGGTGGAGAGTATAGCGTTACATATAAGGATGAAGTAGAGTGGTAGATTCTTTGGAGCCAAAAACAGATCTTGGTATCTCCCGCTTAAAAATTTGTATGGAATGTCCTTGGTTTCGCAAAGACTCTCTAACATGTAGACAATGTGGATGTGGTATGATATTAAAAGTAGATCGTGAACAAAATAGTTGTCCGATAGAGAAATGGTGAAAAATGGATAAAGATAAAGCGCTAGACATTATGTTGGCTTCTTTTCAAGAAGACACAAGAGTTCTTGGTAAGAATGTTCCAGGAATGACTGATGAAGAACTTGAACAAAAAATTCAAGAGAGTGAACAGAGTCTTCTGTTTATGTTGTCAAATGCATACGATAAGGTAGAAGAGGCTAAAGGTCTTTAACAATTTGAATTAGAAGTTGTTCCGCAATTATTGCAAACCTCTTCTTTGAATAATTGAGTTGCCCATGTTGTTCTACCCATATTGTCTGTTATACGAATAGGGCTTGATTCAAACTCAGGAGCCTTTGGTTCTTCCTGGAAATCTACATCCCAAGCATTTTCAAAATTATCTAATATACCCATTTGTCTATTATACAACTTTAACTAATACTTGTGTGTCATTAATAGCCTTATACTCATAGTTAATATTATATTTTGTTACAAATTCTTGCCATGCTTTAAATTCGTGTTCCCGCCAATTATTGTATCCAAAATATTCATCAAATAATATGACAGTTCCTTTTACAATCCTAGATGGACCTATGTTCTCTAGAACAGTGTGTGCAGCCTCATATGTATCAGAATCTATGTATATAAATGAGAAAATACCATCATTATTTTTTAACCATATTGGTAGACTTTGATCAAAATATCCAGAGACAAAAACAATATTGTTATTATCGGTTTTTGGAATATCGCCATTGAGATTAAAAGCACCTCGTGGCATTTCACTACCACTCCAATCTTCTTTAAGGCCATAGAATGAATCAAATCCATATATTGTTTTATTAGGAATTAGTTTTGCTATTTCTTTAATGGAGTCGCCTTTAAATACCCCAAACTCTGCAATTGTTCCATCAATAGATAATTGTTCAATTGCGTAAGAATACATAAACCTTCTATTGTTAAAAAATAAAATACAAGAACTCATTTTGTCTTGTGCATAGTTAGCAGAGTCTTCTACTGCTCTTTCATATAGTATATCTGCAACTCGTTTTATAGTCATAGTTTCCAATCTTTATTTCATTATACCGCAAAATCTGAAAAATTTTGTTTTTGAGAAAATCTGAATATTTTGTAAGGATGTATGATACACGATTTAAAAAAAACAAACAAGAAAAGTTAGTGAGCACACTGTTGGCTTGTGCCCACTATGCACGGCCTTTTATTTTAGACTATGCACCCTTGTTTATTCTTGAGGGGTGCCCCCTCTATAATGTATTGCCTTGCAGATAGCCGTCAATGCTTAGCAAGTCGCAAGTTACCTTGACTCTTTGATTTGGATGTAATGTAGATTTGAACAACTCTATAAAATCTAATACCTCTTGCTTAGTCATAAGGTTGATATCTCTAGTGTTACCTTGCATTGTTGTTAGTGTTACTTTCATTTGTTTCTCTCCTTAGATACGCATTCACATTGTGTTATATTTATTGTATCCGTTGCTAGTGATACATAGGCAATAGTTTCACACTTATCGCATATCCACATACCCGCAATTGGACCTAGTTCATCAAATAGATTTCCCATTGTTAGTTACCTACCTTATTAGCAAATACCCATTTGCTCTCGTTAGGTGAGAGGTGGCGGTGAGAGATAAGGTTCTCACTCGCTACCATATAGACATATGCCATACGGCTAATGTAGTTACCATTAGCAAGGCGAAAGATATTCTTATCCTTAGTGTTACTAGAGGACATAGGGTGAGTAGGCTCTACTACTACTGTTAGTGTATTTAGTGATATCATTTTGATACCCTTTCTTTTATTCGGTTAGACTTTCTAACCTTTTCCTTGACCTAGGTTATTTGCTCTTATTTGCTACGCTCACTCTATTTCTAGATTTATTTGGTAGGCTCAGAGGCTCACTAGGATTTTCTTTATTTAGTTTTATAGTAGTAATACTATCATAGGGGACTGACATTTTGACCCTTTTTAGGGGGTGTGTCTATGTGATTTACACCACATTTATTTGGCTACTATTCAATTGTTATAGGAGTATCCTATCAGACATCCCGCCAAAAGTCAAGTCCAAACACGGCGTGTCGGATGTGATCTCCATCACACCCCCCGCGGGCCCCTGTGGTGCACATCACATTTGACCCCCCTTGTAAAAGCCCTGCTCAGAGCCTTAATCCCCCTAGATAGGGTAATGTGGCATACATCACAAATCAAAATGTCCGAATTGTCATACTTACTGGCTAGTAGATGTCAGACCCCCCTGTTATAATACTAGTATAAAGAAAATCAAGAAAGGTTCTTGATAAAGAAAGGAAAACAAAATGTTTTCACTAAAGTATAAAATGACCAGAATTGGTCGCTATGGTAACGTAGAAAATGCTACTACCAAATTAAAAATGACTAACGAGTTAGCAATTAACTCACTACTAGATAGTGAAGTTGCTAATGGTTGGACTATCCTAGAAGTAGAGGTTAACTAATGAATAACTACTACTCAGAAATTCGCAACGATATTGCGAAAGAATTTGGATTAGAGAGTGCAGGGTATGCACCTCGTAACTACTCCTTAACAATTCGTCAATGTCAAATTCTACTAAACAAGTATGGATTTGATAAGGCTAATCTTATCGCTAAGCGATATGCCTCACTCAAGAAAGTAGGTTCTAAATAATGATAATTTATGCTATTACCGAAAACTATGAATCACCTAGCGAATACCACGCTACTCGTGCAGGTGCAGAATGGGCTATTGCTAACAAGCACTACCTATCGCCTGAACATAACTACATTGAGGAAATTGAGGTAATACAATAATGAATAACTTTTATCAAACTTTTTTCGTAAGTGGTAATGCACTTTTATTCTTTTGCTTATTTTCTTTTTTAATTTCTTTTTATTTATTTAGCAAAGAATAGGAATAAAAAAGCCGCGGCTTTATCCACAGGTTATCCACAGGCTGTGGAAAACTTATGTGGTGAAGATCACAAAAATACTTTCCGACACGCCCGAGAAAAGGGGTCTAAATGTCAGTGGTCTGTGTTAGACTTACCAGTATAAAGAAAGTGAGAAACTCTCACTAAAGAAAGGAATTCAAAATGAATTCACTAAAAACTACAGTATGCAAAGAGCATACCCCTAATGTCCCTGCTATCTCAAATGTAGGAGATGAGCAATTCACTTTTTGCGAAATATGCGAAACCAATATTGAAAGATTTTGGCTAGAGTTTGACGGCGACCGCCTAGATATGTGGTCAAAGTGGACTATTTCCCGATAGTGACTAACATCACATTGATAATGTCCTAAATGTCCGAATTTGGATTTGATATTGTCAGCCCAAAATGCTAAAATTGCTACTATAAACAAAAAGAAAGCGGTGACACTATGTCAGCAAATGTATATACTCTAGAAAACCTACTCGTAGGAAAAAACTACTATTCCAAAACCTTGCAGGGTGAAATTGTATCTGCACAGGTACACCCTAAAGCCGTATGGTATCAAGGTTGCGAAACCTATCTTGTAGAGGTTGCGCCTAATAGCGGTTACAATAATTTCGGTCGCAGAACTTATCGCACTGTTGCGGTGAAGGTTGGTGAGTAATGGGATACCTAGAAATCTTTCGCCTTGATGAGCAAGGTGCGGGGTGGGTAGATTTATCTAATGCTACCCCCGATGAATTGCTAAGCCTAGAGATAGGCTTATTTCAGGAAGGTGCGTTGTGAGGCAACTCACACCACTAACCGCCCCCATAATTGAATAAATGTCAGTCGTAAATGATAGGATAGTCCTATCAAAGAAAAAGAAGGAGACAACCAATGTCATATAATGTAAAACTAGAAACCTTTACTGGTTCAGTAAAAACTATCAGCCTGCCCTCAAAAGGTGCTGTTGCTCAATTTATCTCAAATTACCCTAACACTCTCCCCGTTGGCGTATCCGTAAAAGTCGCTTGCGACGCTCTCTCAATTTCAGGAACACTACGAGGAAAGGCTATACTATAATGAAAAAAATAACCCACTCACTACAATTCGTAACCGAGGTTGATGAAAATCATCCAGTAGGAATGCAACTGCTTGCACTTTCAAAAGAAATGCAAATCCAAATGCTTGAAGGTATGCTAAAGGAATTGCTAGTGCCTATGATTCAGCCAGTAATTGATAAAGTAAATGAAAACGGCTCTTATGCAATTCTAAAGGTGGCAAAATAAATGATGACTCGTAAAGACTATGTGGCAACTGCTCAAATTCTAAACTCATTTCAAAATTCAATAGATAGACTAACCTTTGAAGATTTAGTTGATGAATTTTCAAATATGTTTTCTGCTGATAATGAAAGATTTCAATTTGATAAATTTTATGCCGCTTGTTCTAAAACAGAATTGCAAGAATTAGAATTAATGCAATCTGGAACACGATACAATCCAAATATATAAATAAAATTCCTGAGCAAGAATAAAAACTGCTCAAATTTTGCCCGCGGGCCCCGACACGCCCGACCTCGTTGTGAGTTATCTACAGGTTATCCACAACCCTTTTACGTGTGGTTAAGATCACACCCCAAAACCTCCCAAACTTCCTTAATGAATTACAAAATGTCAGCCAAATATGCTAGGATTGTATTATTCCAAAGAAAGGGAAACTATGCGAGATTACTTTGACGAATTCTATGATGAATACTATGCCACCCAAAAAGCACCTAGTGTTGATAGTTGCTATTGCACTAACTCAATGATATGCTCAATATGTGTGAAAGGATATAACTAATGGGAAACTTTATTGAGGCTCTATGCGTTGATTGCTTAGAAAATTTAGAAATTGACGGCTTCCGTTGTTTTAATTGTGGATTAGATAAAGACCACTATGATATGTTAGACTCAGAACTTACACTAGATTGGAACGAATAAATGGAATATAACTACTCACTAACCTTTTCCTATGACGGAGAACTTTATTTTACTATGCGTACCGCAGACTTAATGGAAGTGGTAGATGCTTGGAATAAATGCGTGGACTTTGGAAATGCTAAAGAATACGCAACCTATAACTTGTCAGACCCTAATGGCAAGATGTACACTAAGACTTTTTATCGTAACGGAATGGTAAGTGTAAAATAATGAAACAAGAAAGTTTTAAATATAGTTGGGAACGTCATACTATTTGGGATACCCCCGAAGTATTGGAAGAACCATTGAATGAGGTTGTAGAACATTCCGAGGATATCGTTACGCCTTGGGAGTTAGAAGATGAAGAACCTTTTGTATCTTTAGAAGAAAGTCCAGATATGGAAGATTGGTTAATGAGTAATGTTTAAAATGTAAGATCTAAAAAAACGCCGCGGGCGATGTCCGATTTGTCTAGAATCTCCCAGGATTTGATTTATAGAATTATTTATGATATTATTTTTATATGTGGAAAAAAACAAGCGAAGAGTTACGTAGAATACAAGAGTTACGTAGATCTAATGCTGCTACCCCTTTAAGGGACAAGTCTAAATATTCCCGAAAAAACAAGCATAAGAAACTTGACATTTCTCTCCCTGAAAGGTAAAATATTAATATGAACCCTACGCCTACCCTAAAACGCTCCAATGATAGGAAAGTAACTAATGCTGTCAGTCCTAATGGTAAGACTCCAACAATTGCTAACACCTTCGGCCTACCCGCAGGCAAAGAGTACTCCTGTCCTGGAGAAACCCCTACCTGCAAAAAAGTCTGCTACGCAGGAAAACTTGAAAAGATCTACAAAGGCGTAAAAGAAACTCTCATTCATAACTGGGACCTACTTAACAGTGCTACATATGAAGAGAT
>Ga0049080_10000628_pt1 | contig 11863 bp, 17 predicted proteins | sample GreLakmeER15MSRF_FD_66716 | JGI IMG/M metagenome (GOLD analysis project Ga0049080, IMG submission 66716) | Freshwater lentic microbial communities from great Laurentian Lakes, MI, USA - Great Lakes metaG ER15MSRF | ecosystem: Environmental > Aquatic > Freshwater > Lake | place: Great Lakes... | reverse complement strand
CGCTGACCACATCGGTCACATTCGGCAATTGAGTGTTTACCACTTGAATACTTGGTAGCCATGATTACCTTATATAAGACATATTTCTAGGCACAAATCTAATTGGTGCCTTTTCTCTGTCCTCTTGAGATGCTAGATCCCATTGTTTTTCATAATCTGATTGTAAAAATGCTACTCTATTTGGATCTACAGCTGGTGACTTAATAGCTAAATAATAAGCTAATCCAGCTACCATACATGGTAAGAATCTAAATGGAATATCATTAATGCTTGTACCAGTTCCAGCATCCTGCACTCTACGCATTCTCCAGTATACAAATGTATATTGGTCGCCAGGAGAGTTAGGTGTAGGCCATACGTTAATGGTTGGTAAGTTGAGCACTGTAATATAATTACGTGGGCTTGTAGTAGCTATATGAAATACTGCAGATGTATTATTTTGACCACGAGCACAATTTAACAATTGGTTAGTAGTGCTATCTACATTTGGATAGTAAATAATTTCATTCTCAATTTGAATAAATCCAGCTGATGCAATACTTGATACATCACTTAATGTAATAGTTGTGTCTGTAGCACTAATAGATGCTGCTAAATAAACAGTTGTTAAATTAGACATACCAGTTTGTCTATTAATCCATACTTGGATAGGACGACCAGTAGCCAACTTATTAGGAATAGTTGAGTAAGTATCTTCTGAAATACGATTGATGTTAATATCTTGTTGATTAGGGCCACCATTACCAGTTCTTGTTACCATGCTTAATAAGTCAATAGTATCTACTGGAAGAGCATAAGTAATCTGACCTGTAGTCATAGGCACTTGACCTTCTTCAATCGTCCAAAGGTTAATACCACGATTAGCCCATTCAATCGTTAATAGATTGAGTGAACGTCTAGCTGTTCTAAAATCATAACCAGTTCTTAACTCTAAACCACAACGCTCAAATGCCTCTTCAATGAGGTCATTCATGTTTAGGTTAAATAGTGTGGTTCCTGTAGTTGATGCCATAAGTTACCTTTTTGCAATTAACGCAAATCTTTAATTGATTTTGCGTTGTTTTGCATTAATTGTTATTTCTTAGCTGTTTTAGCAGCTTGTTTAAATTGTTTTGCTGTAGGTGCACCTTTAGTGCCAGGCTTACGCATCTTCTCACCAGAACCTTGAGCTATACGTGCCTTCTTTGCGTGAATATTGGCATAGAGGCCGACCTTGCCACCCTTAGCATATTGAGTAAAGTCCGTATCATCTCTACGGGCTTTCTTTTTACCCTTAGGCATTTTAGATGGGGCTATATCGCCCATACCACGAGAGGCTCTCATTAGCAGATTTTTCCTTTAGTTTTTCCACGAACAGCACAACCGTCAGCACGTTTAGAAGCGGTTGATCCACCTTTAGACATGTTTTTAACAGCCTTGCGATATATTTTACCGTATTCTTTATCGTAATTAGCTGCTGTAATTTTGCCACCTTTTTTGTAATTATCATCAAACTTTTTAACTTCTGTACTTGTATCATACATAGCTTTGTTTTTACGATAAGCATTAGGATCTTTCATTTCTTCAACCTTCATTTGCTTTTCTTCAATCTTAGCTTTTTGCTCGCCAGAAGGAGGAGTAATATCCTTAACAAATTTCTTGATTTTTTCAATAATAGCCATGATTATTCCTTAGCAAATTTTGCCTTTAGTTTTGCCACGAACAGCAATACCATTAGCTTTAGATAATTGAGATGCTTTGCCACCAGCAGCGTAACATTTGCCACCTGATTTCATTTTGTGCATTGATGATTCATGACCTTTTACTTCTTTTTTAGCAATCATTTTTGCATCTGATTTTGTTGCACATCCTTTAGCCATACCGCCTTTTTTCATGTAGCCCATTTTATTTCTAACCTCCGTTGGTAATTTTGATATTCCAGGATTCTTACTTGTATCTACAGCTTTAAGTTTCCCGCCTTTTTTCATTGTTGGCATTGCTGGTGCAGCAGCCATAGCAGCCATTGGATTAACAGCTGGTCTAGCTACTTCTGGGTTTACAGCTAGTGCTGGTCGTTTCATTGCACGACCCATCATCATAGCCATTCTTGGGTTTGTTGATTTCTTTTTCATAATTTGTCCTTAGTTACATTTCCAACGTTTTAAAGAAGCTGCTTTACGAGTAGGTCTGCCTTTTTCATCTTTCATGGGTCCAGGCATTCCAGACATTCTTGCACAGAAAGATCTCTTACGAGCACCACCTTGTGGTTGTGGAGCCTTTAAATTAGATCCTGTAGCAGCGTTATATTTAGCACGGCCTTTAGCGGTTAATCCAGCACCTTTAGACACGGGTAACTTCTCACCACGTCCAACAGCTAATGATACGCCACCTTTTTTAAACTTCTTACCTTTGTCAGCTTCTGCAAAGTCTTTACCTACCGATTGAGGTATACCAACTTTTTTAGCAAACTTAGGATTATGAGCAACTGCTGTCATAAGCTTATGTTGAGCTTTAGATTTACTTGGCATTACTTACCTAACCAGTGAGTTACCATCCAGCTTATAACGCCTGAAAGAATGGTAGCGATAGCAATAAATACTTTCCAACCGCCTTTAATTTCTTCTAAAGTCTTTTCAATACTATCAAGACGTTTTTTTAACTGATCCATATCCTCCATAATAGTATCTACATCAGATTGAATATGTTTAATTTCTACACCGTGTTCCGCTAATTCACGTTCGTTGCTCATATATTATCCGTAATATATTTGAGTAGCTTCTACGTTTGACATATAAGCATAAACGCCATTAAGTACACGCACGCCTTCGCCTGGAATAATAGGAGCATTGTTGTATGTATCAGCTGCAGAAACATTATAAGTTAATAGCCATTTTGTTGAATATACTGCTGCTGGAGTAGCTGTAATTGTTCCAGTATTGATATCAGTTAAAGTAAAAGTATCAGCGCCTGTTCTAGTAATTGTGTAATTACCGTCTGTAGCTGCACCACCTGTACCTGATTCAAAATGAATACCAATAACATCTCCTGTGTTCAATCCATGAGCTGTTTTTGTAACAGTTACAGTTGTACCTGAACGACCATAAGTAACACTAGATGAAACTGGCGTTGTTAATGTATCAAATAAAACTACAAATCCAGCCGTAGCTGTACCTACATATGATACACCTTTAATACGTGTTGCAAATTTTACTAAGTATCCGCTTTGGTCAATGTGAGCTTGTTTTACATCATATTGCATTGCCATAATTAATCTCCTTAAGTTATAAACAAGGGGGAGTTAACCCCCTTAGATTAATTATTGTGTGTTGTATGTTGCACGGTCATCAGATTGAGCGTATTCAATTGTAACAAAACCTGTACCAGCTGTAGGCTGACCTACTGATGTTATTGTAGCAATAATAGCTGAAGAAGCTTGTTGGCCATTAGATGCTGCAACATCAATTGGAGTTGATTGCATATTGGTTAATTGTGATGCTGTAAATGTAGGTGTTGTACGACCTGCAGTTTTAGCATTAACACCAGAAGCATACTCAGTACCAGCTGCAGTTTTACCAACAGTTAAAGTAGCTGATGTAGCTGAGTCATACGCTGTAATAACATCAACAACGATATTAGTAATTTTAGATCCTGCTGGAACATATAATGTTACGCTTTGAACTAATGTTGCATCAAAAGTAAATGCTGTTTGTTGTGTTAATACTGTTGTACCAACGTTCTTGTATGGAGTGTATCTATTTGTGCCTGATTTGACTGGGCCTGAGAATGTAGTTCTTGACATGATTTTTCCTTCATAAAAAGTTAGGTTCATTAGTCTTTTATGCGTCTGCCAGGACAGTCTAATAAACCAGGATGTGCCTGGATATGGTTATTTTACAACACTTTTGCCTGTAAACGCTAGTATTTTTATATTGACTGACAAATAAAAAAAGGCCCTCCGAAGAGAGCCTTTTCCATCATCAAATGCTTAATTAAGCACCTGGTGAACCGAACATACCTAACGGATCTGACCAACCGAATGAATAACGTTCACGTGATTTATAACGTACGTTACCTGTATCGAAGTCACCGTCCATTGAATTGCTTAATGGAGTACGAACAAAGTGTTTCATACCATTAGGAACGTCAGTTGTTAAGTACCAACCGTTAGCGTCTGTCAAGAAGTGGTTAATTGTATAACCTTCTGGGATAGAGCCATTGTTCTTAATAGCATTGATATCATTGTCAGCTGTACCAACACGTAACTCAGTTTCTAACAAGCGAGTTGCAACGAATTGCAATGCTGGTGGAACGATAAGTTTTTTAGGTTTAGCTGCAATTAATAGACCACGCTCATCAGTCCAAGCTGCGATTTGAATAACTGCATTTTCCAATGAAGTTTCGTTCAAGTCAGCTGCTGTTGATGGAGTGTTACTATTTGTACCGCCTGAAACAAGTGGATGGTCAGTAGCAAATAAAGCCTTGCCGTCACCACCAGCGTATGAAGAACTGAAGCCGTTATTAATAACTGCAGCAGCCTTAACTTGTTTTGTGTAAGCCATAGCTCTCGCTAAAGCCTTTGTGTAACGAGCTGATAAAGAATCATATAAGTTATCTTCAATAGCTTCTTCAGTTAAGCTGAAGCCAAGAGCGATAGTTTCATGATTGTATCGAGCTGTCCAAGCTTCTTGAGCATTGTCATAAGCGATAGAAGTACCTTCGTTTTTGACTGGTGCTGCTGAGAAACCTGATAGTTTTGTTTCTTCTTCGAATGAACGTTCTGAAGTCTCTGTTTCGTAGATTTCTTTATGTTCTTCGCCATATCTTGCGTACTCTAAACCGAATAGCGCATTAAGTCCTGGTAATAGCTCTTTAAGGAGCTGTGCACGTGAAATAGCCATGTTTTATTCTCCTAGTTAAGCTGTGTAAGCCACGCCTGTAAGGGCAGTTAGCTGTGGGTTGTTGACTTTTACAATTACTTCTGGGTAAAGCGTTACGCCACCTGATACATATGCTGTATCTGGAACGACTGCAACTACTCTCCATGGTAATGTTGTAGCAGCACCAGCGGTATCTGCAGGTTTAACAATAGATGATTGTGCATTACCTGTTGTTGTAGAACCTGTACCGTTTTGGATTTCAGCTACGTTAGCACCAACGATAGTTGCATTAGCACCTGTTACTACTGTTGGAGCGCCTGAAGTTGTTACTGCCACCTTGAAAGAAGCTGAAGCATCAACTACTACGTAAGCAATAGCATTAGTAACGCTAGTGCCTGGGTAGTATTGAGCTTGAACTGTCTGACCTGATGAATTGGTATATTGAAAGCCTGTTGCAACACCGATAATAGTACCAGTAGTTGTTGCGCCAGATAATTCAATAGTACCGCCCGCTACGATTTTAACTGAAGAACCGTTATAGATTGGTGTGTTGTAAGAACTACCTATTTTATACTGTAATGTTGCACCAGCATAAGGCATACCATCATAACGATTAATCGCTTCAAATCCATAGGGTTTGTCAATGGTTGGATAAGCCATGTTTAAAACTCCTTAAATTAATAAATTAACCTTTGCCAAAACTAGTGCTAGATTTTCTCTCATTAAATAGAGGCATTCTAGGGTCATTTTGACGCATAAGATTATTGTCTACAGCGTCTGTTTGAGATTGCGTTTGCTTCTCATAGTACTCTGTTCTTTGCTCGACTAATTCAATAGGTGTCTTACAAAGTAATAATCCGCCAATCTCGATGTTGTCTTTATAACGACTATCGGGATCAACTAACAGTTGAAATTTAGGTTGCTCTTCTGCTCTTACAGGTTCCCAGCCTTCTCTAAGTTTAGAACTGAGATTGCGTGGGTCTGCTGAGTTCAGCATTGAAACTCTAATCCATCTGTACGCAAAGCCAGCTTGTTTATCTGGTTCTGGTAACAATTCAGGAGCTTGCCACTGTTTAGGGCGCTCATCCTGTTGACGGGTATCTACTTCACGGGGAATTCTATTTTCAGCCATTTTGGGACTCCAATTTAGTTAATTCCAGCGCATATTGCTCTGGAGAAAGTTTGAACTTTTTAGCCAAAGCTAATTGTGTCTGCGTCAGTCTAATCTTTTTTGGGGATGTAGAACGTGTAGCAGGCGCTACTACCGTTGATGGTTTTTTAACAGAGTCTTTGGTCTCTGAGTTATTATCGCCAGCAAACTTCTCTGGGAATCTTTTACGCATTTCGGTATCTATAGCGTTCCAGTATTGATCAGAGCCAGTTGTGACTCCATCACGTTCTAGTCGTCTATGAATACCCATTGCGAGGAAACTCATATCGTCATCAACACCATACCAGCTGTTTTTGTCCAACCAGGATTGGGTTTTTGAATCCAATCGTTGCGGTTGTTGTGACTGTTCTGGTATTTTTACCTCATTTTCAGCTGTTTGTAAAGCACTTTCATCATATTGAGGTCTATAAGACTCAACTTCATGAACTTTAAACTTAGCTTCTGTGAGTTTTTCTTGTGCATCTACAACTTTATCAGAATCACCAGAATCATATGCTTCTTTATAAGCGATTCTAGCAAGCTCTAATTGTCGTTCTGCACCTTCTTTAGCGTTAGAAACATATACTTTTTCACCTTCTGTTAGACGGCCTCTAAGTTTTTTAGTTTCTTCTACTAATGATTGTGCTACACGAATTGCTTCTTGTTGCTCACGTAATGCTTGTTCTTTTTCTCTACGCTCATCATTAATGAGTTTTTTCATTTGAAGTAAACGTTGTTTAGCTTCTTTTGAATACTGTTCAAGATCATCATTTTCAATGTCTTTTACAATTGCTTCTGGTAGTGGTTGAGCGTTCTTTTGATCTTCTTCAGGACGATCATCCACTATTTCAATTTCAATCTTTTCTTCTGCAGATGCTTCTACTTCTGGTGTTTCATTTTCCATTTCATCTGGAAATTTAAAATCATCATCAGCCATGTTAATTCTCCTTAAATACGACTAATGCCACGAGGATCTTCTACGATACCTTCGACACTATCATCATTAATTATTCGGAATTCCCTATTATGAATCTTCAAGCGTGTGCCTGAATTAGGGCGGGCTAATATGAAGTCACCAACTTTACACCAAGGACCTGTAGGAAATCTTTTTTCATCCTTGTAGCAATCTGGACCCATTTTAACTACAAAGAATACTGTAGATAAAACTTCTTCATTTCTCATTGTCTCAGAGGATTTAATTAATCCACTGTCAAACTTGTCATCTGCTTCTGGAATCGCACATAAGATACGATATCCTGATACTTCTGGTAACTGCTTTGCTTTTTCCTCATCCGTTTGGGGAAGAGTTGTTGCTTGGTTTACATCATCGGGATTTGAGCCGATTAGTATTTCACTCATCTGAGTTCTCCATTTGTTTATTTAGGTCTTGAATGTATCTTCGTGTAGAAAGTAGACCTGATATCTTTCCGCATATATTTTGGTATTCAGAGTAGTCTTTGGCTACACCAGTACCTAAATGTTCTTCTAAATTTCTTACTTGTATATCTATTTCTCTTAATATTACTTCGTACTCATTCATTTATTTTCCTTGTTTGAAGGTTGTTGGTTTTGTTTTCTTTGTTGATTCTCTTGCATAGCCATTTGAGCTTTTGATCTTCCAATATCTGAACCTAATCTAAAGCCTTCCATTTTTTCTTTTGAAGCAATGTTAGCTTTTTCTGCTTGAGCTTTAGCTGTTACTTGCATGCCAGCAATTTCTTTCTGTGCTGATATACGAGCTTTCTCTAATTCAAGTTGATCAGCTTTTGCTGCCGCATCAATTTGCATTTTCTTCATCTTAATATCAACTTCTTGTGCTTTTAATTGAAGTTCTTTCAACTGCATTTGAACCACAGGATCTTGCGCTGCTTGTTGTGCATTTTTAGCTGCAATCTCTGTTTGATTTTGATTGAGAAGTTGTTGTGCTGCTGGAACTGCCATACGAGCAATTTGAAGTTCTTGCTCAGGTGTTATTCTAGTATCCTCATCATCGCTATCAAGGTCGTTATATGGGATATTAATACCCATAGTAAGCTCCATTTGACGTTTATACTCCATACCTACGTGCTCTGTGATATGAGCTTGTAGTGCTTGAGCAATCATAGGTGCTTGTGGGTTCTGACCAATCGTTTCTCTGATCTTTGGATCATTTAACATAGCCATATGTATTTGAATATGGGCTTGATGGTCCTGATACATGAAAGCTTTCATAGGTTTGCTCTTTAAAGCATTCATATTTTCAGTAATTGGATCTAATGGCTTCTCATCTTCAGGTAAAGGTACCAATTTTTCAGCATTTTTGATGCCTAATACTGACAACATCTGACGATGTAGGTATGGTAAGTTGTAAAGTTGAGGTGCTGTTTGTGATAATTGTAAAACTGCTTGGTATTGCACCACTTTTTGACTCATTGTGGCCGCATTTGGGTCAGAAACAGGGATAATATTGATCATCTCATAGTCTTTTCTACGAGCTTTTCTGTTACCTGTCGCTGGTTCGTATGAATAATCAGCTGGAGCGTAGCTTGCAATGATCTTCTTGAGTAACTTAAACTCATTTTTCATTGAAAAGTGCATACGAGCTTGAATAGCTGACATCACTTTGAGCGTTCTCTCTAAGATTGCAAGCGTTGTGCCTACAGGAGAGTTAGCACTCATGTCTGAAACCTTTAAATCACCTGCAGCTGCAAATCTTCTACCCTCTTCAATGATCTGATTGAGTAGTTGAATAAGCGTTTGTGATGGTTCTTTGTAAGGTAATGGCATGATATTGTCTTTCATCGTGCCAGAAGGTACGTCTACATCTCTAAATTCGCCTGGAGCAATCGGTGTATCATCACCTTTAACTCTAAGGCCACGAGTTTTAAATCCACCTGGAAGGTTAGCTAGTGATCCAGCGTCTACTAACTGACGTAATATGGATGTACCAGATTTAGCAAAACCTCCGATCAAGTGAATCAAACCAAAAGCATAGAATCCAAAACCTGGAATGTATGCATAATGAACAAAGTGTTGACGTTTTTGGAAAGTCTCATCATCTGGTTCCCAGTTACGTCTTACTGCAAGTACTGTCATACTTCCGTATTCAATCGTTACGATATATGGAAGTTTTAAACCTGTCTTGTTACCTTTTTCATCTTCATGTTCAAAGCCAGGTAAGTCTAAATCAACTTGCATTTCAATAAGTTTATATCTTGAATCAGTTGTTGCACGGAAGCCTAGCTTCTCTGCAATCTTCTTCTCAACTTCATCTAATGTATTTTGTGGTGCACCTAATTCAACATCACGATAGAAGCCATCAAGTTGAAGTCTTAGTAATTCATTTTCTGTTTTACGCATAACATGAGATACACGTTCTGCAGTTTCAAGATTAGAAGCGCCATAAGGCACTACTAAATCTTCTGAAGGCACATAGATAGATACTTGACGATCAAGACCTGGATCTACATAAACCTTTTTAAATCCGTTACCAGATAATGCGGTGCCCCATAACATACGTTCATGTTCTGAGCGATACTCGGTCATCTTTTCTGTAAGCTCATAGTTCATGTCATCAACAACACGCTCCATCGCTTCTTTTTTCTCTTGTGTTTCTTTTCCAATGATCTCGCCCTTAACAGGACCAGCTGCTGGGAAAGTATCCATGATTGTTTCTGATTGGAATTTAGTAACAGCTTCAGCTAAGATTGGGTGGTAGACTCCACATGCACCATCCCATGGCTCTGAACGTTCTTCAATCTTTAGACCAAGCAATTCTAAACCATCGACATAAGTTTGAATCCAGTCTTTACGAGAAGCTACGTCTCCATCAAAGTCACCAATTAAATCACCAGCTAAAAGTGTTAATTCACCTTCAGTTAATTCTTCAGCTAAGTTCTTATTAAACTCTTCTGTGTCTTCTGCTTTTTCAATATCAATCTCTAACCCATCCATGTTAATTTTGACAGATTCAGGATCTTCAATTTCAATTTCTATAGGTGGCGCTTCTGGAATTGCTGCGAGACCTTGTGGTAATTCATATAGTGCTTTGTCGATTGCCATAATTTTTCCTTAGTAATATGCAACTTTACGTCTAAATTCTCTTGGTTCGTCTGGTTCGTCTGTTGGAAGATTAACGAATCCTCCCTTTCTAAACCGAATAAGAGCTTGGGTTGAAGAGTCCACTAAGTCATCGTGGTCTGAATTTGGAAATGCTGCCATCTCTTCTATGACTTCTTCGGCCCAACGCTTTCTTGGTGCCCATACCTTGCCAGATGCAAATAAATCTGTTACAGAGTTTAATCTGCTTATTTTATCGTTTCCACGGGTTGGTGTAAACTCTTGAACGGGTATTCCCATCCTTCTTAACTCAAATATTAACGGGGCTCCAGAGGCCTTAGCTTCTATAATAAAAGCATCTGGCTGCCATTCCTGATAGTATTCAAACGCTCTTGCCTTAAGTTCTGGAAATTCCATCCGCTCTTTAAGAGCATCAAGAAGAATAATATGAGGATCATTTTCATTTTCATCTTTGTAAAAAACTCCCCAAGTGGTACATGCTGAATAGTCAGAACGCTCATTCTTTGTAAACGCTGTATCCCATGATTGAATAACAAACTGACAGTAAGGTGGGTTTTCTGCTTCCCACTCCATCCACCATTCACGCTTAACTAAAGCACCTTCTTCAGAGGTTGGGTTTTGTTGATACTGAGCTGACCATTTACTTAATGGCAACTCAATACGAAGTTTACTTAATTCATCGTAAGACCAGAACTCTGGCCATAAAGGTTTTTCAGAAGGTAGGATTGCTGGGAGCTCAATAATTTCCCATTCATCTCCATCACGATCTGTCATGGCTTGTAGGATCTTACCTGTCAGGTCTCTTTTAGACCAACGGGTCATAACCACTACAATAGAGCCTCCAGGTTGTAAACGCTGACGTGGACCTGAAGTATACCACTCATACACCTTATCGAATACTGATGGATCTGCTGACGCTAACGCTGCTTCCTGTTCCGAATGCGGGTCATCAATGATGAGTAGATCAGCTCCCTTACCTGTGACAGTACCACCCACACCAATAGCAAAGTACTCACCATTAGCATTAGTGCTCCAGCGACCAGCAGCTTTAGAGTCAGACCGAAGGGCGACATTTGGGAATATTTTCGCATAGACTTCAGAGTCTACCAGATTTCTGACCTTTCGTCCAAACCCAACTGCAAGTTCTGCTGTATTTGAGCACTGAATGATCTTCTTGCCAGGGAATCTTCCTAGGAACCATGCAGGCAGCATAAACGATGCAAACTCTGACTTTGTATGACGAGGAGGCATATTGATGATTAAACGCTTAGTCTTGCCTTCAGCTATCTCTTCAAACTTCCTAGCCATTAAGGCATGATGTCTTCCATGAATGAATCCTGGCCACATTGTGGTTACAAACTTCATAAAGTCTTCTTGGCCTTCTTCACGAAGTAAGGCATTGTCATATTCACGTACTTGCTCCAGAACCATAGTCTGTTCTTCTGGAGATAGCATATTCATGAGTTCTACGACTTTATCACTCAAGATCTCGTACCCTTAACCCTGCTGGACGAATCGAGCGTGATCTGCCCTTCACCCCTTTGCAAACCCCTATCTCGATAAGTATCTGCATCTTACGGGCCACATTCCCCCTACCTCTTTCGCCCGTTAGACGCATAATATCATCTATAGTCGGACCAAAGCCGTAGTTACGCCAGAACTCGTCTACGATCAGAAAGATTTCTTTTTGTGCTGGGGTCATGTTTATAAGTCCTTAACTCCAAGTTCTTTAGCTGCCTTCCAAGCTTCCCACATTTTTTCATCGTCATACTCCAATGAGGATAGACTTGGGCTTTGG
>Ga0049080_10000625_pt1 | contig 11889 bp, 9 predicted proteins | sample GreLakmeER15MSRF_FD_66716 | JGI IMG/M metagenome (GOLD analysis project Ga0049080, IMG submission 66716) | Freshwater lentic microbial communities from great Laurentian Lakes, MI, USA - Great Lakes metaG ER15MSRF | ecosystem: Environmental > Aquatic > Freshwater > Lake | place: Great Lakes... | reverse complement strand
AACTTTTCCATCTTTAGTATTAATAGTACGCATACCTTCTGGAAAAGTAAACGCTACGTCAACTCGTGTAGATTCTTGGTTAAAAAATATAGATTGCCAAGGGTTACCATCAGTAGCATTATTAACTAATTCAACAGATTTTGCAGGAGCCTGCTCTACATCAGAGCCATAAAGACTGTTAAACGCTGTTTGATCTTCTTCAGCTCGCCCATATAATATAGCTGGCTTAGGTAATGTTAGGGGCAAACCTTCATAGTAATTTGCAATTGGGTTTGCGCCAACACACAAGTCAGTAATTTGTAGTGGACCAAAACCCCAAACAAGTAATAAGTTTAAAATTGTTGTATCTGTTAATGTTTCAATGTAAGGTGACGCTCCTAACATTGCAGTCATTCTAACTTTTCCTAATACAACAGGAATTGGTCCAAATTTATTTGCTTGATTACTTGTACCTGAAAATAGATTTAGTGGATTAGACGAACCTGGATCGTTTTGGCTAGCCATACGAACAGGCATAATTGCGTTTACTAATGCAATACCTGTCATGGAAATAGCCATAGCAGCTGCATTTGCTTGAAAGCCAGTTAGCCCTAAGCTTGGCACGGCACCTTCAAATCCTGCCCCTGCTAGTTCTGGTGCTACAAGAACAATAACAAGTATCAAAATCATTTTAAAAGTGTCGCGACCTTGAGGTACTGCACGATAGGCAATAGTTTGTCCGGCCTGTACAACAGTAGTTTCCCAATCTTCTTTAGCAATTGGAACTCCGTCAACAACAACAACAAGTCTATCTGCGTAATGTGGACTAAGCGAATATTTGTTTTGTACAAATAAAGCAAAATCTTGTATAGTTGTACCAGCAACTGTCCACTCACGGTATACGTTTGTTTTAAGCGGATGTGGCATACCAGTAACAGAAATCTGAGTATTCTCGCTGTATTTGTATATACCGTCTAAGCGTTTGCTCCACTTAACGTTAGCTAGCGACTCAACCACACTGTCACGACCTTCACGACAGTGTAAAAATTTGTTATTACCTACATAGATACCAACGTGAGCAGGTTCTCCATAGATATTAAATAGTACTACATCTCCAGCACCAGGAGTAGTAGTTTTATTCCATGCGTCTTTATAAAGACTAATAGCTCTTGTGACATTAGAGTCATAAGAGCCATTATATTCATCAACATAGCTTGGTAGATCAATGTTTAATTCTTCTTTGTAGTAAAGACGAACCAAGCCCCAGCAATCTATTCCATTAATATCTCTACCATTATCTTTATATGGTAAGCCTATATATTTATCATAGTTCATTAAAATAGTCCTGGAAAATAACCAGGTGTAAAACTGTAACAAGGAAAAGGCTCTCTGCTTAGATTAATCATATCTAAACTTAAGCTAATTTTCTGTGCATCATAGGTTACACTGGTAATATAAAAATCTGAAAAACTAGCTTCAACAGTATCAGGTGAGCCAGACAATACTAATTCTAGTAATATCTTTGTGGGTTTTGTAATAGCTGTACGCACAGCAGCAATAAGATCAGGAGAGGCATAGTTTAGTGTTATACCACACTGTCCTACTCCTGTTTCTTGTTCTGAAGGTAGCGTTATTTCCATTGGTATAAAATAATAATCATTGCTACGACTTGTTACACCATACACTATCTCGCTATCGGTAGTTAGAGCCGGTAATCTATTTATAAAACTGTCTGACATACGTCCAACAATTGATGTATTATTTACTGGATCATAAACAGTTAAGAGCATAATTAATGCTTGATCTGTTTCCGAGCCATACATTGCACGTATGGCTTGTGGAGATAATCGGGTTAAACGACTCATGGCATTATTTCCATTTTTAAATTAGTTGACCAAAAACCTGGTGCAAGGTATTGAAGTGTAAAAAATTCACCACTACCACCAGGAATAATCCTAGCGTCTATTGTAGTACCAAGTTTTCTTGGGTGTGGAAATGTAAAACGACTTACACCTTTAATAGTATCTTTGATAAATGTTTCTAGTATGTCGCACTGTGCAGTTGTCATAATAAAAGAAAGAGTCATTTCATTAGGACGACTTGCTCGCCTACGCTGCTTTGCTGGCCCTGCATCAGTTTGACTGCGGAGGATATTAACCCCCACAGTCTCCTGAAATCCTTTTTGCGGCACTTGCGGCAATGTTGTTGGCCATTGAATTACTGCCATATTTTATCTCCTTACCATAGAGGGACGCTGTCCATAGCTACCACTTAATGCTTGCTGAGCACTAGAACCTGTTCTTGAAAGTTGGTCAGCTACTATATCGCCAACAATAACTTCAATCTTACGATTGCCTTTAGAGTCAACTGTTTCTGTAGTAGTTGCTTTCTCAGTTGAGTAGTTGTTAACAACCACATCAACTTTAGTAGCAGTATTACTATCACTGCGAACTCCTAAGTTGCCATTGTTATCACGCTTTAGGGGCATAATGGCTTCTGGTCCTGCTTCACCCATTAAGCCTGTACCTTGTGCAAACTTAAACATAGTAGGAGAATCTACAACAGAGTTAGTAAATGTTCCGCCTTTGGCAAATGTTCGTAATCCAGCATCGTATACTCCGCCTTTAGCCATTCCTGTGTATCCTCTAGCTGCTGCTTGTGTTACATCTAAAGTGCCAGCACCACCGCCACCAGTAAACATATTGAATATGCCTTTTATACCGCCAACGCTCTGATAACTAGCCATCATCTGCTGTTTTAACTCAAAACGAATTAAATCAGCAATCATACTATTAATTAAGTCTTTAAAACTTCCTTTGCCAGTAGTTACCATTTGTACTATGGCATCAGCCATATTACTCATAGATTGTTGGAAAGTAGCATCATATGCTTGCATACGAAGACTCATAGAATATTGCAGATCATAGCCTTTTTGTTTTGCAGCAGTGTTTTGATTTATACGAGCTAATTCTGCGTCGTAGAAAGCACCCATAGCAGCTCTATCAGCATCATAGCGAGCAAGATCTGCATTTTGGTCTGCATCTTTTGCTTTTTGCTCATCTTCTGCAATTTTCATCATTTTTTGAGCAAAACTTTGAGCAGCTTTTATAGTATCATTTTGACTTTGTTGGTCTAACAATCGCAATTTAAAAGTTTTTTCTTCTGCTAAATACTGATCGCCAGTTAAATTAAGTAGTTGTACTCGTTGCTGAAATAATTCAAACTCATTATTGGTCAAATCAATAGCAGTATCACGTTGTAACTGGCTTAATTCATAGCCTTCACGCATAGATTTGTTAACTATTAAATAAGTATTTGCAGTTGCCTGTTGACGTTGTTGTATACCTAGAATAGTATATTCTTTTACAGCTTGTTGATCTAGCTGATTTAATTGTTGTAGTTTAAGATTTATTTCTGCATTAAGACCTGCTATAGTAGGACCTTTAGCGTCTTTTAATTTTTCAGTTAATAAAGCAATTTCGTCTTCAACCGTTTTTCTAGCAACAGTTTGGTCGTAAAATAACTTTTCTGTGTCTAAAATATTTTTACGCTTCATTTCAGAATCTGTTAAATACTCGAAGCCGCTAGTAGCAAGATCAAATATTTTAGAATTTAATCCCAGTAAAGTTTGCTCATTTTTAATCTTTTGAGTATCTTGTTGTAGTTCAGCTGCTTTTAATTTAACGCGAGTGTCAATTAATATGCCACGGCGCTGTTCATTTAGTTCTTGAGATTTAGCATCAATACCAACTTGTTTCATTACTCCTTCAAGTGCTAATCCTGCTACTTTAGGGTCTGTAAAACTTTGAGCCGTTTTTTGATTTATACGTTTAGTTTCAGAAAGAGTCTTTAACTCAGTTCCACGAGTAGTTAATTCAGCAATATCGGACTTTTCTTGTGCGGTTAAGTCTCGTTCTTCTTTTTTAGCAGTATCTTTAATTTTTTCAGCTTCTCTATCCGCTATCTGTCTTTCAAGCAATATATTGTTTTTATACATTGTTTGACTTAAAGTTGCTGTAGCACTTAACTGTTGTTGCTGTATGTCTATTTCTCGTAAACTAAGAGTTCCCATTGCAGAGACTGCTCCGCCGCTAGTTGTACCTGCTAATAAACTTTTTTGTGTTTGCACCTGTGCTTTTTGTAAAGCTAAGTTAGCCATTTTAAATATAGCATCATATCCTGTTCGAATAGTTTCTTTTGCTATTTTATTAATTTCTAGTTGTATTGCACTAACACTACTTTGATTAACAGTAATATTTAACTCTAGTTCACCGAGTTTTGCTTGCTGCTTTAGTTTTTCTTGTACTAATTCTTGTACACCACCACCGCCTCTGCTAATGCTTCGCTCTAGCTGGTCAATGATAGCTTTAGTATTGTCAATTTCAATTTGATAATTTTTTACAGCAGTTGTTGCTTTATAGAACTCGTCAGATAAACTTAGTAACTGTGCAAAATTTTCAGGATTAATAAGTTTAGCATTTTCCGTGCTTTCTAAAAGCTTTTTAATAGATGCAGTTGTACTATCTGTATCTTTTTGCGCGTCTATTAGACTAGAACCTAACTGAACTAAACTTTCACCAAATAGTGCTAGCGGATCTGTTACGGCCAAAGATTGAAATACTTGTTGTAACTTTGTATTAGCACCTTTTAAAGAATCTTCTACTTTTTTACCTGCGTCTGCTAATTTTAAAGCTCCCATGCGGGGTTTTTCCAGCTCTTTATTAACATCTTTAACAGAAGCCATAGAGTCTTTAAGATTTTTTGCTCTTAAAGCTTTAGATATATCTTCTTCTGTAGTTCCGCCAGCACCAGTAATACTTCTGATTTTTTCTTGTAGTTCACGCTTTATAGGGCCTTCAGGTATAAGTTTTAATTGTTGACTGATACCTGCTGCTGCAGTATCTGCAAACTGTGTACCCATGCCAAAATTAAACAGGTCATAGAACCTATCTTTAAAATAGTCCCAGCCGCTTTGTTTTTCTAAAGCTCTTTCCATTCTAACCGTAAGATTATCAATATCGCTACCGAGTTCTCTAAAATTGTTTGCTCTTGCTGAAAGCGAAGCTACAGTTATTGAGTCGCCGTATTTCTTTATAACACTATTACTAGTTTCTATTGTAGAGGTTACAGTTTTTAGTGCAGAATCAAACTCTGCAACTTGTGCAGCATTTTTACTAAATATAGTATCTAATACTGCTACTCCTATTCCTAATACTGCTACGTATCCTCCTAGGCGGCCTAGAGAGCGCATAAATAGTCCAACCTGAGAAACTCCTGCAATAGCCCAGCCAGTTGCACGGGTTCTTAATTTGTCCCAACCTTTCAAATCTACTGCTTTGTTTAAACCTTTGTCTAATTCAGCTATAGCATAGCTAATACCACCTGCTTGTAGATTAGTACTTACATTACTTAAAATATCTAAGCTTTCTGCTCGGGAACCAGCTCGTTGACTAATACGCCTACGTGCGGCTTCTTCTAAGTTAGTTCGCTGAAATTGTTGTTCTGCTTTATTTTCTGCAGAATTAATTTTTTGACTAGTCGCTAATATTTCTTTTTGTGCTTCTTTTGCTCTTGATAACGCATCAGCGTAGGCAGCTGCTTCGGCAGTGCCTTTTTTAGTTAAATCGTTGATTTGTGCCTGAGTGCGTGTGAAGTCTTTAGGATCTGCCCCGTAAGTTCCTGCTTGCATTGCTTGGGTAGTTTTTGTACTACGCAGATTTTGATTTTTTTGTATATCATCAATATCTTTGGCAGCTTTAGCGTATCTAGACTTAGCATCGTCTAAATTTTTCTGTAACTCAGGCAAGTTAAATCTTGCTAACGTAGATTCTACATTTCTACTGGCAAAACTTTCATTAATCTCTTTTGCTTTTTCTTTTGCTACTTTTGCGCTTTTAACTAGTTCATCTCTCCAACTAGTTAATGCAGGTATTGCCATGCTTAAAAGTTTAGTAGCAAAAAACGTTAAAGCACCAATTAATAGTGGAGTATTATTAGTAAATACATTAAGCAGTGGAACTAAAAATTTGTTTATTAGTTCTAATCCTGCTGTTGCTAAGTTACGAATACTTGCTTCTAATCGCTGATATGGATTTGCGTCTAACTGTATATCGCTAAACTTTTCTCGGCCTTCTGCTAATACTGCATTGGCAAATGCTTGGCGACGTTCAAAGTCTGTTAGTGTAGCTACACTCTTACCTATACTTGCAGCATACTTTTCTGTAGCAGGACCAATTTTAGTAAACAATCCTAGTTCATCTAAAAGCTCGGGCTCTAGCTTAGTAATACCACGGCTTAAACGACTTACAGCATCAGTCATGTCGATGCCAAGAGCTTGAGACGCAGTTTTAGCAATCTTTGCTACTTCTAAAATTTGATTTCCACTTAGACCAGCTGCGCTTGCTTTTGTTACTGCTCCCATAGCTTCACGTAAACTAATGGCTCCATCGGTAGCTTCTACGAAACGCTTTGCCATACTGCCAAGAGCCATACCACTTGCAGCACCTAATTGATCCATACCTTTAACCATATTAGTGGTATTTGCAGCGTCTTTTAAAGCACTAAAAGCAGCTGTAACCGCAAAAAGGTTAGCTGCAACTGTTGCGTATACTTGTACTAATCCGCCAAGTCCGCGAGATTCTTTTGCAAAGTCGCGAGCACCCGCTCCAGTAGCCCCCATTGTGCCACGGCCGCGATTATATTCTGTGCCTTCTCCTGCACCACGATATCCAGAACGTACTCCCGCAGCTTTACGACTTAGTTCAGCTGCTCTAGTGTACTCTGCATTAAGTTCTTTTGTCTCTGATATACGTTGTCTTGTAGTACCGCCCTTGTCGGTTGTTTCTACATTAACGTGTATTGTATTTCCTGCCATAGACGCTCCCAGGCTATTAAAGTAACAATTAAATAATTGTTTGGTATCATTATAACATTATAGGACTCTTTTGTCAAACCAAAAAATTTTTAGCAATAAAAAACCCGCTATGTTTTACGTAGCGGGTTTTTCTGTTGGTTTAGAGTTTCTAATCTGATCTATTCTTGTAGAATCGATCATGTGAATTAATTCAAGGTAGAACTTTTTGTCTCGAGGATTTACCTCGTAGACGTCAAAAAGTTCAAAGATCCCATTTAAGTTTTTTCCTAAATAAGTACCATTCATGTATTCCCACTCATCTCTTAACATTCTATAAATACTAAGTGCGAGCTGAACCTCCATAGCAAAATCATCAAATTCGACTGGTATTTCACTTTCAACGGGTTCTGAGCCAAGCTGGTCGCACATATCAAAATATTGCTCCTTGGTCATAGCTACAGATCCATTTTGCATATAGCTAATTAACTGTTCTCTTACTTCAGTTAATTGCTCGTCGCAAAGTTTCCCAGGTCGTTTACTCTTTCGCTAACAAAACTGTCAAAGTCAGTAGAATTCTTAATTAACATTAAAGCATTCTCTTTTGAGTAGCCAAGTTCGTCTTCTGCATCAAACTTACTAACATCTACTGGTGCTAATAAATCAACATACTTAAACTTTAAGCCTGACCAGCCACGAATAGCTGCATCGACATATAGTTCTAAGAATAAGTCTTCGTTAAAATCTTCTTGGGTCTGACGACCTTTGAAAGTAGTTTTAGTAGACTTTTTACGTAAGTTAATTAAATTATCACGACTAATGTAATTGATTTGTAATTTAAATCCAGAGAATCCTGGGTAATCTACTTCAATTGTTTTGCTTGGGACTAATAACGATTTTAGGCTAATTTCTTGTGCCATGAGTTTCCTTGATATTATTTTTCTAGAGTCTAAAAATAGGTGCTGGAGATCAACCCAGCACCTGCTGTTAAATTACAGCTTAAGCTGTTGCGTAGTACTTGACCGTAACTTCGTTAGCTTGGTCAATGTCAAACACAGGGCTTCCGCCAGTAGTAGAACCTTGACCTGTAAAGGTAAGTGTAGTACTAATAACTTGTTCTGTGTTAACTGTTGGAATTTGCAACATAGCTGCAGGTAATCCTACGTCTACGTGTGTACCGCTTGTACCACCCATTTGTATATTTATAGCGTAGCTTGGATTAATTTCACTTGCAGCAGTAGAGATTAATCCGTTTAGTAATCCGCCAGTATTAGCACTACCACTACGTAAGTATGCAGTCAATGTACCAGTAATACTACGTGTACCTGTGAAATACGTAATAGGAAGATTAACAACACCTAAGTTTGCAGGAGTTAAATATGTTAAGTTATTACTCATGGTAATTGAACCACCAGTAATAGGCACACTATAGTCGCTACCAGTAAAGTCATTGATTGTGTCATTAACTTGTAACACAGTAAGCTTATTTGTAATAAACTTAGCTGCAGTATTTTTAGCATTGGCCTCTTCAGCACCTGTGGCACCAACATCAGCACCTGTAAAAGTAACTTTATTGCTGGCAGCAACGCTAGCTACTAAAGCGATTTGACGAATCAAACTACCTTTTCCAGCCCATTGAATAGCAGCAATTGCATCAATACCAAAATCAATAGTAGCTGTGTCTAAAGCACAGTTGTCGAGAGCGTAGGCAAGATCATCAAATACAACAATCAAACCAAAGGCTTGCAGTTGGTGTGTGTTAGAGTTAGCTACCGTAAAAGTTCCTGGGCCGGCATTACCAGCTGTACCGTCTGCCCAAGCAGCATTTGCAGTGCCATAAGCGATTGATCCCCCAAATGCATTCCATAGTACTTTTTCTTCACAAGTAACAAAGTCATCAGTACCGTTAGTAGCACCATTTGCACCTGGGTTTAAGTAAGGACGAAGATACGTTGAGAACGTAAAATCTAGTGGCTCAAGTGCAGTGTTAAAACTGCGCTGACCACGAGCAGGTGTAGCACCAGCTTCGTTTAGTGTAACTGTGTCAACAGTAGTGTTTTGACTAAAAGTCATACCTTCGAGAACTTGAATTTCCCAGGTATTTGCGATTGAAAACGGTTGAGCTTCGTCTTTGTAAGTACCTGCTCGAACACGACCCTGACTGTCCACGTTTGTAGTAAAGAAGACTCTACTATTACGAATTAAATTAACTGCCATAGTTATTCCTTTTTTTAAGTTTTAACGTAAGGCACACCTACAAGACATTTATCTGTTTTGGTGCCATATAACGTTATGTTAGTGCGTAACGCACCTGTATATTTATCTCACCAACACCATAAGGCAGCAATAGCCCTTCGTCGGTCATGATACTCTGAATTAAAATTTCAGTAGTTTCCAGATTACTATCTTGGTCATAAACTAAAACACGATTTGCATCGATGCAAGTTTCTAAATCATAAAGTAGTTCTTCTAGTCTAGATTGAGGATCTTCTTGATCCTTAACATAAGCTTTGATACTGATATTGATATGTCCCCAAGTAAAATCACCTGGATGGTATTCTCGCATTTCCGTACCTGGGCTAATGTACACAGCTGGAAAGTCCTGTATTTCATCCCAAAACTTTAGCTTTGCGTAACTGTTATTATATAAATTTGTAGTATATGGTGCAGTTCCGTTAATTGTTTTTAATTTTTCTGCTAGTGCTTTTACAATACTAATTCGTCTGCTCATACTAGTACGGCCCTTAATCTATTGTTAACTATTTGGGCAGCAATTTGTCTTATTGACTTAGAGATTAACAACTTGGGATCTCTTGATCTTGGGTACTCTTGATTGCCGCCAGTACTAAATGTCCCATAAGGGTTTTTCATATAATCATAAAAGGCAGTTATCATACCTTCTTTACTTATAGTCAAACGTTTTACTTCTGCAGAACTTGCAAATCTACCTGTTCTGTAATTTAGTAAGCTTTTACTAGAACCATTACCCATATTAGCACTAATAACGTCCTGTAGTTGTGAATTTAGAATACTTTGTAAACTAATTAAGTTTACAGAGCTTTCAGGAGTTTCTTTAGGTGCTTTAGTTTTACCTATAATTTTTTGTTTTGCAGGTAAGTTTTGTTTTTTACTAACCTGTTTTTTAGGCGTAGCACCTTTTTTAGGAGTGTGTCGTTTAAGATTTATTTTGCCAGTTTTTATAATACTAACAATTGCTTGCTCAATATCTTCTAACATAGTATTAGAAGACATCATATCTCTCATGTACCTAGCTACTAGGGGTCTACTAGCTAACATAGCTATTTTTCTTTGTAACTCTGCAAATATTGTTGCTTCTTCATTAGAGAACTGTTGGTTTACATCAAATGTATGTAGTGTAACAACTACAAATAATTTACCAAAAGTTTTTTCAATACCTTGCAACGCTTCAGGAGTAGTGTTCTTAAACATATACTCTGCGTCTGCTTGAACTTCGTAAACTTTATCTAATGCTTCTTTTGCATATTGAGTTATAAGAGTATTACCGTTTAACTCTCCATAATCCATTAAGCCGAATAATTTTTCTGTAAAAGGGCTAGTCAAATATTCTTGCCCAGTGCCTGCGGTAGCAACATGTCCTAACTCTAAGTTAGATACGTATTCTGTTTCAAAGTCTCCAGTAGGCTTTCTTGCTCTGTTTAGTATAGGTTTTTGACTTTTAACACGCTGGCCAAAAATAGTATCTTTTAATCTTAGATCGTTAGTTACGTTATCACTAATAAAATTACGAATAGCTTTAAAAGACTTAGCCATTAATAATCTGGAATTATCTCCACCATCTACATAAACTAAGTAACCCTGCGAACCTGTAAAATAGTTTCGTGGAATGTCTTGTATAGAGGCGTATTTACGTGCTGCTTTTTCATTAACTATTTGGATAACTGTATTGTAAATTTCTCTAAATACTTCTTCACTATACTGATGTTGGTTATTAATGCGTAAAGCACGATAACTTATATCTAATACGTGTGGTCGTTTATTTAACGTTTCGCGCAACTCTTCGGATAAAGCCTTACGTATAGCAGGGTCAAAATCGTCTATTAAATCTTTAAGACCTACTTTAGCCATTAGGTAAAATCCGCCATGTACTGATCTAACACACGCTTAATCGAAGCAGGAAAATTACTAGAAGCTACGTAGTTGATCTGAGTTGTATTAGGATTTAAATCGCGAGTACTGTGTACGGCACCGTTATTTCGTGAGTAGTACTCTACTAAGTCTAATACTGCTAGTTTTAAGTCGCCGGGTACAATTTCGTATCCTGCAAAATAGTTTATTCTGTATCCATTAATTTGTTCTGGGAATCCGTTTGGACTTAAGCTTAGCACGTAATCTTCACGTACCACGTAGTCTGTAAACTTTACAAGATTAGTATAAGTCTTGCCATAATCTGCACTGTAAGCTACTGAATTAACTGTAACTACTGGGGTTTCTTTTAATATAATTTGTTTAAAGCCACCATCAAATACTTCGATCTTGGCCTCGTCGTAAAAGTCAACGAAAGTACGACGGCAATATGTTTTTACTAAATCGCTAACCTTGGGTATTAATAAATCAATTTCTGCATCTGAGTTAACACTGCTAATTCCCATGTAAGCTTTGTATTCTGCTTTTGTTACTAAATTTGTTGCCATAAATACCTCGCTTGTTTTATAAAGGCACATTATGCCCTTATAAAACAAGACCCCGAAGGGTCTTGTTAACTTATACTCAGCTAATTAAGAAGCTGTGTACTTGTGTGCTGTAACAGCGTTACCTAAGTTAGTGGTAACACGTGTCATACCGGTACGGAGGCTAGCCACCATAACGCGACGCTGTGTTTCAACTAATTCTTGGGTATCAATACGGAGACCGCGCTGGTTACCAACGATAAAGTTGCCTGGGTTAACAGCAATAGCTCCTGCAACACCAGTACCTGGGGAAGCGAACTCTGCTGAAACCAACACTGGGCTTCCACCGATTTGACCGATTTGACCGGTTAACAGTGTAGCTTGTGTACCAACTTGGTTCATTGTTTGGAA
>Ga0049080_10000621_pt1 | contig 11940 bp, 22 predicted proteins | sample GreLakmeER15MSRF_FD_66716 | JGI IMG/M metagenome (GOLD analysis project Ga0049080, IMG submission 66716) | Freshwater lentic microbial communities from great Laurentian Lakes, MI, USA - Great Lakes metaG ER15MSRF | ecosystem: Environmental > Aquatic > Freshwater > Lake | place: Great Lakes... | reverse complement strand
ACCTTAAAACAAATCCGGACTCAAGACGACTAATGGTTTCTGCTTGGAATGTAGGTGAATTAGACCAAATGGTTCTTCCACCTTGTCATTATGGATTCCAAGTTTATACAAGAGAGTTGAACCTTGACGAACGGATTGAAATTTTAAGGTCAATTACCGACCCATTTAATTTTCACTCAGATTATTTTCACGAACATTTGGATTATTATAATATACCACGTAGAACAATTTCCCTTATGTGGAATCAACGTTCAGTAGATACGTTTTTGGGTTTACCATTCAATATTGCGTCTTATGGGTTGTTGCTTGAAATAATTGCTAAGATGGTTAATATGGTTCCAGATGAGTTGATTGGTAATTTAGGTGATACTCATTTGTATTTGAATCATATTGAGCAGGCTAAAGAGCAGATAGAAAGAAAGCCATTTGATTCCCTGCCAACATTAAATATTAATACAGAATTTTGGTCTTATAAAGGTGGAGAATGTGGAGAAGGTCCTTTAGATGCTATAGCAATTCTAAATTCATTTAAGGATGATAATTTTTGTAAATGTTTACTTGAGGAAGACTTTCAGTTATCAGATTACCAATCACACCCAACAATCAAAGCACCTTTATCAAATTAAAATTATGGATACAAGTTCACTTTCTTTACTACCAACTAAGGCTAACATCGTACAAAGATTGTTAGATGAAAAGTTAATCACCGCAGAAGAAGCGGTAGTTCTTCTGACAAACGAAACACCAACTAATATTCCGGTTTTTCCATTATACCCAACTTATCCAATAGGTGTCCCAAATCCTTACGCCCCACCTTATAATCCTCAAATTTGGTTTACAAGTGGTGTAAATCATAACGACATAAAAAAATGATATGGAAATACCTTTTTTGATTGAACACAAAACATTTGGGGACCATAGAGGTAATTTTTGTGGTTCTCCAATAGATATGCCAAAAGACAAACGATTAGATAAAAAATGGGTTCAGGTTAATACAAGTATTAGTATTGATACATTCACCCTAAGAGGTTTACATTTTCAATTAGAACCGTTTCAACAATCAAAATACCTTAAAGTTATTTATGGAAAAATTATAAATTTTGTTCTTTGTGTTGACCAAACAAGACCTGATTACGGTACTGTATATAGTTTTGAAATAGACAAGGACCACGCTGTTATGGTACCGCGAGGTTTTGCAAATGGGTTACTTACATTAGAACCAAACACAGTAATACAATATTTTGTTGACAATAACTACAAACCTGAATATGAACGTTCAATACTTTACAGTTCAGTACCACAAATAGACGTTTTAGTAAACAAGTACATTAATGACCCTATAATATCTGATAAAGATTTAAAAGGGATAATTTGGGAAGGTTAATAGAAAAAAAATTTTACTTCTTACTGATTATTTTATAATCATCAACGTCAGATAGAATAGATAGTGTAGAACCATTATCCCAATTCATTTCGATGATAGTACTACCATCTTGAAATGGGTCATTGTAGATTCTTTTAACAGTTCCTTTCGAACCCAATGGTACATCATTTTCCCCAACCATATTCAAAATGATTATTCTATCATTAGGTTTTAATTGTTCTTTCATAAAAGATAAATAGTTGTAGTATTTATATTAGAATGCATTACAATCCATATATACAAAAATACGAAAGAAAAATCATTTCTGAAGGTGTTGAAGATAACGTCAAAAGTAGTCTTCAGAAATTATTCGATTTTGTTGTGGATATTATAAAAAAATCAGAAGAGTACTATGGTCTTAATGTAAAATTTTTAGTAACTTGGGGAGCTTCCTTGGGTGGTATGATTTTACCACTTAAACAATGGATTGAAGGTGAGTACCCTGAACTTAATGAAAAACAAATAGTCCTTTTACTTGTTGGTATTGCTTGTAACTATTTTTACGATAATGAAAAATTCATACGGGGTATTTTAGACAAAATTAAAGAAGAAGGTTTACTTCCATACTTTCAGAAACTTTTTGAAAAATCAGAAGAATTGAACAAAAAGTTTACTGATTTTATGACAAGTGTTAAAACCTTTGGGGTAAGTATGACAAACATTGTAAGTTACGCATTTATTTTACCTATTTTAGACGACATTATTTCCATTGCAAATTCTCAAAATGTAGAACAATCCACAGAATTTTTAATCAAACGAATTATCGCATCGGGAGTTGTTATGATTACAGGAATGACTTTAGTAGATTTTCTGAAAAAACTTATTGAATATTTTAGAAAAAATTAATTAAAAATCCAAAATATTTCAGTCCCGTTTTCGTTTTCCAAATCAAAATCTTGACCTAAGTTTAAATTATGTGTAAATTCAACCATTGCCAATGAAAATGCATTTAACGGTAATGGTGTTGAATTAGGACCCGGTAATTTCCTTAATCTAACCCCAAATTCAACACGGTTACTTGGTGTATACTTTAACGAAATCCCCATTAATTCACTTTTTTGACCTTTAAGTCTGAAAATTGTTAAATATTTTTGAAGTTGATTGTATATTTTAGATAAATTTTCTTTACTTATAACCACATTTCTGTCTGTAAGAAAAACTTTATTATTATACAATACTTCCCGTTCATAACTTAAATCTTGAGATTTTTCACCATAAAAATGGTTAAGTGTTTCCATTATAATATTATCAATTTTTTCCAACAAAAAATGAGGAATAAAACTGTTGTTTTCATTACCATCTACAGAAATTGTTATGAAATAACTAGTATTTTCTAACTCTGGATTAGCAAACACATCAGTGAATTTGACATTCATACCTTGATACTCGAAATTCTGTGATTTCAAGTATTTCGATATAAATTTAGAGAGATTTGGGTTCTCCGATTCAATCTGATTCATATTCAACGTTAATTGTCCATTTAATTATTATAAGTTCTTTTGCGTGTTCTACTTTGATTTCATTTACAGATATAAAAGCTAAGACATACTCATCGTTTACTTCAATAATTTTGGTAGAGTTTTTTGCATTTTCAACAACCATAAAATTAAAAAAACGATACAACTCTTCATCACAAACTTTTAAGACTTTTATAAGGTCATCAATATATGAGTAAGAATATAATTCAGTAGTAATTTCCAATTCGTAACCGAATTGACTTTTAAAAAAAGAATTTACCTGAATTTTGTCCATCATTTGTATTTTGTTGGCAACCTCATTTTTTAACAAAAAAGTGAATTTTTCTTTTAAAACCTCATTTTTTTCCATAGTGTTTAAGTAATATTCTAATAACGTTATCAACTTCTTTGGGTTTCAAATTGTGTTTGAGAGGGTACTTGTCAAACCAATTTTTCATAACTTGATGAATTTCTTTTTTTGATACTTTACTTTGTCTTTCGAAACCTTTAACCTGAGCCTCTATTTCGTGTTTTTGTTTATAGTATTTTATAGACTTTTTAGGCTCTTTCTCGGGAAATTCAAAACCAGCTTCTTCTTGTAGGAAATGTACAACTTCGTGAGTCAAAATTTCATAAATCTCAGGAGTGATATCCTCAATAATTTCTTTAATGTTTTCATTTGGATTGTAAACTACTTGTAAGACCACAACACCTTCTTTTGGGATATATTCACCATCTACTTCAGGTTTTATTATGGTTCTGTCTTGGATGACCTCAAATTCTAAAGTCAAATCATTTACACCCTCTCCTATTATGTAAATGGGTATCTCACCTGTTTCCTCAGGAAGATAAAAAACACCTGATGTACCACGGTTTAACATTTCGAATACATCAACAACTAAGGTGTCGACAATTTTCTCAAGTATTTCGAAATTAGCATTGGATATTTTTCCCATATAAGATAAATACCTTATCTAATTGGAATACATAAACCTACACCACAATATAAATCTTTGGATACATTCCCCATCAAAGTAACGTCCCATAAATCATCGTTTTTTTTCAGAGTATTAAGTAATCTTAGTTTAACCCATACCTCAGGATTATACTCAAATGGTAAAACACCATTTCTAACTTTTGAACCAAACATTACTGATAAATCTCTCATCAAGGTTAAATCAATACCTATACGATTCAAATTTACGTAGGGGGTTGTATAAATGTTTGGCGCTGGGAAAGATGTCTGAGCAAAACCACCAACGTACCAACCAACTTTTTTTGATTTGTAAGTTGCAATAACTGAATTATCAAAAACGTAAACAATATCACTTGTTTGTCCCATCAAACGATAAGTCGAAAGGATAAAAACAAGTAGAAACAGTTTTTTCATACTGCAAATATAGTAAAATTATTCCTGTATTGAAACAACAAGGTTACCATCACCCTTAATTACTCTGTGCCAAACAAGTTTGGGGATGTAAAGTTTATCTTGATTTTCCAATTTGGTTGGCAAACCGTTATCAAATTGAAATGACCACCCGTTTGATTCCAAAATTGTTACCCATCTATCCTCCAAGTCAAAATGCCATTTTAATTCTTCATCGTCGACATCTTTTGTAAATGTTCTAATGATTTTTCCATCACTTTTAATTTGTTTAAATGGGAAATCCATATTAAAATAATGGTCTTTTATTCCAATAGATATGTAAATATTGGTCTATACCTAACAGTTCCTTAAATCTTGATAATTCTATATTAATTTTATGTATGATACTTCCTTTAGAGTAATCAGGGTCTATATCAATAAAAAAATTAATTCTATTTGGATTTGATTCACCATAATTAACCTTATAAACCGTTAGTTTAATTGGTTCATCATCTTCACCAACTAATTCAGTATTAATCTCAGGTGAAACTACATTATCTAAATAATTTTGTAAATATTTTTCAATCTTATCAGTATTCATTACCAAGAATTTGAAGAGGACAACCCTAATTGTTTAGCATATCTACCAACGTTACAAGACCAATATCCCGCGGTGGTTCTATCTTTTTTTTGGTCACATTTGTGTCTTGCTCTGAAAGATTTTGACGCCGCTTTATTATTATTTCTCACTCTTAAATTTGGGTCACCAAAAGATACTTTTTTTATCCCACCACTATTTGATTTTACATATACCGCGAATTTTTTGGGACCACCTGAAGTTCTAAATGGTTTGTTTAATTTAACATTTTTACCTCTATGTTTGGCTTCTTCGAGAACGTCTTCTTCTTCTATCACTTCAAATGGGGCGTCTAAATAAATTTCACGTCCGTCAATCACAACAATTCTACCCAAGTCAGATTGTACCATCAATCTGTCTTCTTCATTTAAAATAATGTCACCATTTTCATATAAATCTCTTACTTCGTTAACTAATCTGAAATATCCCTCAGAATATACTCTATAGATATTATTTGTTAGAGTTAGATTGTTATCAACGTGGTACTTCAACTCTGGGGACACATTTACACTCTCTTTTAAAAACAAAGATGGGGATTGAAGTTGTTCCACATATTCTATCAAAATTTCTTTAATCTCTCTCATAATAAGTTTTCTAAATAAATAGTTTCCAATTTCAAAGATTAGAAGTTATATTTATTTGTAAATAAAGATAAATGCAACCGTTAGTATTTTACAGCGAATATATCCCTGAAGTTAAAATTCTTGTGCTCACAAGCGATAATGAAGACTACGAAGTCTTCGAACCATATTTTGAAAAATACGGGTATGGTTTTTTAATACCCGATAAAGAATTAATTGTAATTGATGGTGAACATCTTGTAAAAAACCCCTCAAGTGAACTTCTTAAGTTTATTGAAGCTCACGAGATTGGACACATTTTACTTGGACACAATGGTCCAAGAAATGAGGAAGATGAATTAGATGCTGATTTGGCGGCATATATTCTTCTGAATTCCAAAAACAGATATGACTCGATTAAAATGTTACTGAAAAATTTCCGTCAAAGACACGGAGTAGGTTTTTCTCAAAAGTTACTAAACAGAGTAAAAAACCAACTTCAAGACTACCTGTAATTGGATTTTTTTTAATAATTATTATATTTATTTGTATCCCACTCCGAGCCGGGGTGTCCACATATATAAATGGGAACCCACCAATTTGGTGGGTTTTCTTTTTTTTATTATATTTGTCTTATGAAAAGGTACGACAACATTTTTTGGAAAGTATATAGGTGGTTCAAGTGGGATGCAAAACATTTCCACAAATATCTTTATTACGGAATTAAAAATCTAATCCTATGGTTACCAGTTATATGGAAAGACCGTGATTGGGACCAACATTACATTCTTGAAGTTTTAAAATTCAAAATCAAAAAAACCGCTAATCTATTTGAAAAAAACCAAAGATTTGTCGGGTGGGAAAGTCAGGTTCATTATATGAGAATTTGTGAAAAACTTATCGAGTTGATTCAAGACGAATACTATAGTCACGAATACTTTGATTATTACGACAATAAATTTAGTTTTGAAAAAACAGAAGACTCAGACCATTTTGAACTAAAATCAGAAGTAACTAGAGATGACCTTCAAACTTACATTCAGAAATATCCCCACGCTAAACGTGCCGCTATAATCAACCCCAAGTATAATGTTTTTATAAATTCAATGTCAGGGTCACCTGATGTTGGTATGTCAATCGCTATAGGTATGGTACGACACAACAAAGCAAAAAAATTATTATTCAACATATTAGAAAATAAAATTGAACATTGGTGGGATTAATTATGAACGAAGAATTTATTATCAAAAAACTTTTAAAAAGTAAAATTAAAGGGGTTGACAATTACAAACATAATGGGTCAACTTGGTTAATTTTTACTAGTGAAAAAAAATGGGTTATTGAGTTAACTAAAGAAGGAACTTTGTGGTACAATCATTTTTTTTTCAAAGAAATATTTGATTTTGTTGGTTTAGATGTTGTAGAAAACCAACATTACATTACCAAATGGGTTGAGGATAATATTATAAATGGGGTAAAGCACTTGAGGCACAGGAAAGGTGCCGATGATTCTAGAGCTGAAAACATTATTCAAAATGGGGTGAAAGACACCTCTTGGGACCCGACCGGCAAGAAGTCTTTGGTTGAAGACACCATACAAAATGGGGTGAAAGACACCAGTTACGTACTGTACGACCGTTCATATCGGGTTGAAGACACCATTCAAAATGGGGTGAAAGAGACCAAAGGGGAGTATTATAAAGAAATTCAAAAAGTTGAATACACCATTCAATATGGGGTGAAAGAAACTCATTCAGGTTGTGACCTTCTTATTAATGATAAAGTTGAGGACACCATTCAAAATGGGGTGAAATACACTGGTGACAGACAAGGAAATTACAACTTAGTAGTTGAAGATACCATTCAAAATGGGGTGAAACATACTGAATATGGTGATTGGTTAGATGGTGATGAAAGATTTGATGACATCATTGACAATGGTATAAAAGAAACAACACCTGGTGGGTATTTGGGTTCTATAGAAATGAAAGGTAAAATAGTTCATCAACTTGAATCTCCAAAACAAAATAATGAAGTTGAAGATGTTATTCAACAGGGGGTAAAAAAAACAAATTGGAGAAAAGTTGTCAACCACCCAACATTCACAGATAATGTTATTGAAAGGGGTGAAAAATGTTAATTGGTTATCTAATATCATTGGGTGTATCACTTACAATAAGTTTTTTTTGGGTTCGGGCAATTGATAATATGAAAAAAAACCACCCAAACTACGATGGTGAAGATTTATTTTGATATTCAACCTAAATAAATTATCTTTGTGGTGTTATGAAAATTACATTTATCTCAGACACTCACAACAAACACAAACAAGTTACCGCAACTTTGCCTGGCGGTGATTTGTTAATTCACGCTGGTGACTTGTCAAGTATGGGATACAAACACGAGATTCAACAGTTTTTGAAATGGTTCAATGGATTGGATAACTACACCCACAAAATCTTTATTGCTGGTAATCACGATTGGGGATTTCAAGATGACCCAAATACCTGTAAGGAACTTTTGGAATTCTACGACAAGGTAACTTACCTTCAAGACAATTTGAAGGTTTTAGATGAAGATTCTGGCACATCAGTTAAAGTTTATGGTTCACCTTGGCAACCTGAATTTTATAATTGGGCATTCAATCTACCAAGAATGGGTTCTGAGTTAGAACAAAAGTGGAATGATATCCCTATGGACATCGACATTTTGGTTACTCACGGTCCTGCTTGGGGTCATTTGGATACCGTAAAATTCAATCCAACCTTCAACTTAGGTTGTGAACTCTTGGCAGAAAAAATCAAAACTGTAAAACCAAAAATCCACGTTTGTGGCCACATCCACACAGGTTACGGTTACAAGTTCATAGATGGAACACACTTTATAAATGCTGCGCTGTTAGATGAACAGTACACTTTCACTCAAAAACCAATCACAGCAGATTGGAATCCTGATACAAATGAAATGGAATTCATCTAAATAAAAATGGGGGTCAACGACCCCCATTTCTTTTTGTAGGAAGTGGATTCGAACCACTGGCACAGATTATAAATCTTGCTCTATCCTCCTGAGCTATCCTACTGTAAAAATATAATTAATCAATTTCAGTTTTCAACCCTGTAAGGTATTTTCTAATTGTTCTTCTCAAAATGCCTTCTTCCATACCAGGAAAATTTCCTTTAATTTCCCAAAATATATTATTAGTTAATTCCTTTTTTGAATTTATAAAAGGTTTCATTTTGTCACCCACTACAATGTAATAGTGTTTTCCTAAGTAATAACCCTCAGTACTTTTGAGAGGAAAATTTCTTCTCAGATGTATCAATACCTCGTCAGATGTTTCCTGATTTTTGTATTGGTTTAGGATATCTTTTTTTTCTTGTTCTGAAATATACATAATAATAAATATTTATTCGTCGTATGGCAAAAACAAAATCAAAAACCAGTTCGAAGGTTCTTTCAATTTACAATGAAAAACCAAAAAAATCAAGACCAGGTGTCCACGCTAAGACTAAGACTTCAAGGTTAAAAAAATCTAAAAATTATAAGAAAAAGTATAGAGGTCAGGGTTAATTTACTTATTTAAACAAACTTGTTATTTTAAGGGTGTGAATCCGTTAGAGAAAGCTTTTGCAAAATCCCTCCAAAATTATCTCAATTTTCCCGAACAAAAAAGTTTGGTGGAAGAGTTTTATGGTGATGGTACACGAATAGTCATTTCAAATGTTGTCCTAAGTGGGAACATAAAAAAAACACAGGTGACATCAAAAGTAATATTGGGGGATGTGATTAATGAATCAAGTTTAGATAAATCTATGGTTCACACTTTAATTGGAGAATGTTTAAGTTATTTGAATCCTGATAGCGAATTACAACTTTTTGTAAACTTTGATTCTTAAGGTTTCGAAAGACGAGAAACTAATTCAGTTTTTTCGTTCTGTAAAAATTCAACTTTAACTGTAAGTGCTGAAACTTTTTCTGTTAATTCCAAAACAGTTTGTCTCAACTTTTCTTTTTCAACTGAACTTTCCTGAAGTAAGGCCTCTAATTTTGCAATTCTATCTCTACAGTCTTGTTTGATGAAGTTATCATCGTCTTTCTTTTCCTCGGCTCTTTTTTCGTAATATTTCCAAGCACTGGTTGAACCCAATACCGTAATCATTGTTATTAAAACTGTCCAAATAGAATTCTGGTCCATACTTAATTTTTATATAAATAGTTAGTTGTTTACAAAGTCTTTAAATAACTTTGGACAGGTTGGTACTAAGTATTAATACTAGTATAATATATAATATATTAGTATTATATAATAGAAAAAATAATATATATAATTCTAGTATTATTTAAGAAAAATTTTTTTCCAAACTGAATCGGAATTTAATCTCACACTCATCACATATTGTTGATTCCATTCAAATGGTCCAATTAATGACATAAATTCTTGACCATTATTTCTTCTATAAATGTGATATATTTCGCCGATTTTAGGTTCGTAAGCATATCGACAAGAATATATCCTTTCATTAAGTTCAATAGTTTCTTTTAAAATTTCCGCCTCCTCAACCAAATCTTCCCACTTACCCGAAAAATAGTCATTGGCCTTGATTACACCATATCGTTTAAATGCCGTCAAATCAACGGGTTCTATTTTTGGTGAGGACAATGATGTCGGGTATTCGTAAAGGGATAATTTTTTATCTTCCGCCATACCCTAAATATAGTCAAAAAAAAAGGGGAATTAAATTATTCCCCTTTTATAATGTCCATTCCGTTTTTGAGAAACTCCTTTGCTCGTGGGTCCAAGTAAGAAAGTCCGTAAACTTTTTCAATATCTTTCACTAATTCTTCTCCGTGCTCGTTTTCTTTGTAGAGCTCAATAATCTTTTCCATCGCCTTGTTACACTTGTTCTGAGTTTCATCAAAATAGTTGTAAGGTTTAAACTCTTGTAAAGTTCCGTGAATCTTTGAGGCTAAGTCTACACCACCATCTGTTATTTGTGGGTGTATTCTCATTGTTTTTAAGAGCTCCAAAATATCAACTAACCCGTGAACCCCACCTGGTCTTAGATGAACACCCTGAATGTATTCTTCGGGTTCCTGATGACCCATTAAATCGTGGATAGTTTTGGTGTTGTGAGCATTACAGAAAATTTTGGGACCCTTTTCTTCTTGCGAAGGTTGTTCTTGCTCTTTTAATCTATACAGAGCTCTAATAGCTCTCGCATCAGACTCTGATAATGTAAATCTTTTTCCCATATCAATAAATACTCAATACCTGTGAATAAAATTTACCTTATTTTCAATACTAATGTCCCTATTTGTAAAGTCGAAGGGGTCAAAACCACATATGTCAAAAATTTCTTGGTAGTGATGGTAGATAAATTGAGCTTGAGTGAAAGTTAAAACGTCCTTGTAAAAAATATTATTTTCAAACTCAAAAAAACCTAAATTTGGGATAAAAGTGGGTTTTTTTGGTGTTACAATTATACTTTTGTTGAGAATTCTGTGATTTATTTGGTGGTAAATGTACATTCCAGTATCCAAAGCAGAGTATTTGGTAAAAGTATCAAACCAAACCCTAAAAGCTTCAACAAATTCATTGTTAGTTTTTGTTTTAAGAGACCAATTTGTATTTGAAATTCTTTTAAACTGAGACACTATTTTTTTGTAGGGTGAGTCAAGGGTCACAAACCCTGTGAAATTGTCTGTAATGTCCTTAAAATGAACCTTATAAGATAATTGAGTGATATCAGGGATGTCATATCCTCTTGACATCAGATTCCTGGCAATATTTTGTTCACCGATATCATTTGAGGTAATCCAAATTAATTTTTTATCCCTATCAAAATTCATAGATAAAAATATAGGATATTTTACAAACAAAAAACCCCTCTTTTGAGGGGTTCTTATTAATTTTTGTCTAAAGACAAATTTATTTCTGGTTCACTCGGGAATGATTCGTAATTACATAATTCATTTTCTACATTATCTGTGACAATCGTTGAAAAGACCAAGTCCGAAAATTTTGTATCAGCTTTTAATACAAGTCCTGCAGGTGAATCACCTTTAGTTACATAAAACCCATTACCATCCCATCTAACCTTCAGTGTTGCGGAAGGTGTGGTGTTACAATCTTCGGTAGAGTATAATGAAATATTTTTTTCACCACTTGCATTGGTTTCATCCCACTGAATTGTTTTGTCCTCAATATCCGAATTTGGTGTGATAACTTTGTCATCAAATACGCCAAATATTTTGGCAAATAAGTCGGAGTTGTTTCTAAAATTGATAGTTAAAGCCATAATTGTTTTAAATATAAATATCAATAAAGTCTTTGAATTTCACCCTGAATCATTCTAAGTTGATTTTTTAAATTGACTAATTGTTGAGGGGTGTTTTTAGACTCAACAACATTTCCAGTCTCAATATCTTTGATTTGTTCTTGAACACGTTGAAACTTAAACATAAGTTCATTGTATTTCTGTGCTTTGTTTTCG
>Ga0049080_10000620_pt1 | contig 11942 bp, 21 predicted proteins | sample GreLakmeER15MSRF_FD_66716 | JGI IMG/M metagenome (GOLD analysis project Ga0049080, IMG submission 66716) | Freshwater lentic microbial communities from great Laurentian Lakes, MI, USA - Great Lakes metaG ER15MSRF | ecosystem: Environmental > Aquatic > Freshwater > Lake | place: Great Lakes... | reverse complement strand
GTTTCGGGGCTGTTCTCCCAGTCACCAAACCAATCTTTAAATGCCTTGGTTCTTACCAGCTTCCATTGCTCTGGCGTTAGGTTGCTTGGCTTCCCGTTGGGGGCTATTAAACCACCATAAGAGTATTTGGGCGTGTTGATTTTCACAAATGCAAGTAATGTACTATCCCCATTTTGTATAGCTTGTGCAATCCTATGATAACCATCTATTACTACGCCCTTTTCCCATTTATCATCGCCAATAACTATTGGGTATTCATAATGCCAATTAGAATTATCCTTTTCAAATTCCCCCTTTGTATCACTGATAAAGGTTGAAAGTGCGCTATCTTTATACAATAGGGTATTTATATCTACTTCCTTCAAGTAATATTTATGGCTGTCTTTAATGTAATCAAAAAAATCAGTGTTTTCAAAAGATGCTTTTCCTAAATACTCTTTTACTTTCTTACCCGTATAAGTATTGCCTTCCACCAACCCACCTTCTGCAAACCGAATATCTGGGTTTTTGCTGTCAAAAGTGGTGTTAGAACCATCGGCCAGCTTGATTTGGTTTGGATAAAATGTTACCCATTGTGTTAGTTTTTTACCAAATTCATATTGGCAAACTCCATCAAAACCCTTGCTTATCAATCTGTTTCTCAATTCAAGTGACTTTTCTTGGCCAGAAACGGGTTTAAGTTCGGGGGGTAAAGATGAAATACTTTTTACAATCAGTGGTTTTTTAACATTCAAAAACAGTTTATAAATAACTTTACCATAACTTCTACTGAACGACTTTATTGGTGAAAAGTAAAAACCAGTACCCCACATACCATAGTCTGTTTTACCAACTTTGGTTAAGTCAAAAGTTGTGAATTTTATATTACTACCGTGATAAACGACCAGTGGCTCAAAATTTTCATCCAGAACTTTGGAAACATTATTGTAGTTTCCAGTGCGAAACGCTTCTTCCCAGTCACCAAACCAAGTCTTAAATTCGGGTGTTCTGACCAAATAATATTGTTCCGCAGATAGATTGGATGCCTTGCCATTAGGGGCTTTCAGCGTGTCATTGGTATTTATTTCTTCGGTTTTACCGAAGTCAAAGGTCAAATTTCCATATTTTTCTTCCAACGCTTGTAAGTCAATGCCAGTGGGCATTACACCGCCTTCGTTGTATTCTGTTTCTATATCCCAGCAACCATAATGGCCAGTTTCAGCCATCCTCTCACGGGCTTCTTCAAAGGTGTATTTGCGGTATTTTGCTGGATTATCCGTGTTTATCTTCCCAATAAGGTAATAAATCATCTTGGGAACGGTCAATTTGCGGTTATTTGAGTAATCGTACACATTCACATCATCCTCAACCCACGAATGACCATACCTTATACCCTTTAATAGCCCTTGTCCTTCTACTTCTGCGTGTACCAGATAGGGAGTACCAATAAATTCACCGCCCTCTGGCTTAATCTGATTTAATGCGAATTGGCCAGATGCAAAATAGCAATTACCGCCACTTGGAAGTTTGCTGGATTTTTTCATACAACAAATATAAACCAAAAACGACCAGTCAAAAAGCGACCTAAATAAGCAACTACGTTACAAGCTACGTTACTAACTACGTTACTAACTACGTTACTAACTACGTTATAAGCTAAAACGCCCAAAACACCAATAAACAATAGCTTTATAGGAACATAACGATATAAAAACGATACTAACTACGTTACAAGCTACGTTACAAGCTACGATACTAACTACGTTACATATAAAAAAGGGGGCTTACCATAGCCCCCCTCTTGTTTTGTGCGATATAAATGAACTATTTCTCTATCTGGCCGAAGTATTTTTTATAGTAATCAACACCCACCAGTTTGGGGTGATTGCCAAGAAACGGGTCATAAATAGCAGCTTCAATAATTATTTCCCGTTCTTTTTCTTTAGAAACGCTATAAATATCATTTTCCAACAACGCCTTGAATACCTCTGGGTGATTAGCTTTCAGATGATTAAAGACAAAATCTACTGCTGTTTCATTCATCGTCTTTTGCGGTTAGTTGTTTAATATATTCTTCCCAACCTAATTTTTTAGCGTGGTAAGCGTGATAAACAGTGTGTGTAACCATTGCGCCAGTTTGACCACCTTGTTCATCTTCCTTTACTTCTGGATTGTTGCACATATGGTCTATCAAAGATTTCAACTTGGCGTGAAACACATCGCATTTGCTTTTTCTGATAAATTCGTGCAAGTCTGGGTGCTTATCAAAATACTCTACGCCACGAATAACCATTCTCTGACATTCAAGTTCATAATCGCAAGGGTTTTTTTCATCTTCAGAAAAACCGCTTAAAAAATCGCCTACTGGGTAAGCATAAGAGTTTGGTGTGTTGCTCATATTAGTTTGATTTTAGTTTTGAGTGAATCAATCAGTAAAAGGCAAAGGTTTTGCTGAATTTCATTTCTACCCTTGCCATCAATCATCAGTGATATTTTAACCTCGTCTGTTACTTTGTTTTCTTCCAGAATCTTGATATTGGCGTGATAGTATGGAAACTTATCCGAATGACTTTTAATAAGACTAAAAACCCTTGTTTCAATCCATATTTCTATGGGCTGCATACTTTCATCTTCTGCTACTTGCTTATTTTTCATTTCCCATTATTACTTTATCCGACATCTTGTTTACATAGTCCTCTATGCTTTCCACAACACTCAAGAAACGATGAATAAGGTTATCCCTCTGGTAACGCTTTTCTATACTTTCATATCGTGATTTCTCAACCACCTTGCTGATTGTTTTAGAAGTACCATTCATTCTGTCTTTGGCCTTTTCTTCTGCGGTCTTTTTAATTGCATACTCAATAGCTATTTCATCAATCATATCTTCGTTCAAAGAGCCATTGCGTTCCATAACACGCCAGATAAGATTGCCACCAGCATCTTCAACTTGTTTGTCACGCATAAGTGTCATATGCTCAATAAGGAATTTGCGTTTTTCAAGCACTCTATCAGCATAAGGCATTGCTTGAAGTTTTTGGGCTTCGTTTTTCTTTTGCCTATCCTCACTTTCTCTTGCAAACAACATTCGTAGTGTGCTGTGTCGTTTGTTTGCATAAGCGTTTAGAATCTTGGCAATATACATAGGGGCAAAACGGCCATAACAAGCTGCATCTACTTCCAGAACATCTGTTAGTGACCAGTTCATAGCGTTTTGTATTTCACCCAGAGTAAAGTCGCCATAATTGGTTATCACAAACTTTACGTTAATCAGAGTTTCTTCTCTGCTGTTGGCTTCTTTAGTGCCAACCATAAAAGCCCATTCGGTCATTACCGAAACAAGGGCTTGCTTGGACTTATCATTTGTCCAGTCGTGCATTTTTAAGGGTATGTCATTATACGCCCTTACTATTTTGGTTTCAATCTCGTTCTGGCAGAAAGTTCCAATCTGTGTTGATTGTTTCTTCCGCAGACCTAATTCTTTTGTCTGAAATGTTTGAAGAGTTGTTATTGATTTGTTCATTTAAGTAGTTTTCAAATTTGTTGCCGAACAATGTTTCTGGTCGTAGGTACTTTTCCATATCTGAATTTAGCCATTGACTTGCTTTTACATCTATCACATATTTCATTTGGTCTATATTGTAACCCTCTTGCAATTTTGCCCCAATCAGTTTAATTGTTTTGTCTGTATCGGAACGATATTGTTTGTTTGTTACAGTATTCAAATGAGTGATAACTATGTTTGTTACCTCTTTCCTTGTATCCCTTTGTGCAAGGGCTATTTCGTTTTGTAGCGCACTTGCTTTTTTTGTTTGCTTTTCTTGTTTGACTTCTTGTTTAGTTTCTTGCTTTGTTTCTGTTTGAGAAAGTTGTTTTACTTCCAGTTTGAAATAACCATCCGTTTTGTTTTTACGGACTATGTTTACTTCAATGTCGTTTTCTTTGAATAAGACAACACCTCGTTTCAAAATATCGTAAAGACGAACCCTTGAAATCTGGCAATTCCATAAAATATCTTGAACGTGGAAAGAATTACCCTTTTGGATATGGGCAAATAAATACAACCATACTTGGATGTACTTATCGGTTTGGCCATATAACGCTGGGGCTATATTAAGCATTACTCTATAATATCGTCTATCTTAACGGATAAGGCATCTGCAATCAACTTACCAGTTTGAACAGTGTAGTTGGTTTGCTGGCCATTGACAATTCTGGAAATACGGTCTGCGCCAATCACGTTGCCAGTTTTATCATAAATCATTTTTCTCAATTCTTCTTGGCTCATTTCTCTTTGGATAAGAATTGCGTGGAGTTTGGTTTTGGGTTTTATCATTTGAAGGGTTGTTATTATTTCGGTTTTTGATGTCTTGTACCAGCTTATGCACTTCACTGAATACAAGGTTACGGATAGCATTATTGACAATTTGGCTACATTGCAGAATAAACTGCTCATATGTCATATTGGACTTCATCTTATTGCATACGCTGTGTACTGGGAGTTTGTTGTGGTGGTCGTTACTGCCACCCAGACTTTTAGGAACAACGTGGTCTATGGTTATGTCCTCAATATTCAAGGGCTGTCCACACAAATAGCATATACCATTTGTAGTGGACATTATTTTGAATAGTTTGCCCTTGCTTTCGGGCGTAGTGCTTTTTCTGGATTTCATTTTACAACGGCTGTTTCACCAGCAAGCATTTCTTCATTGTTATCAACAAGAATGTAAACAATATCACGCTTTCGGCCATTCTTATACATCAAGAATGTTTTGATAGCCCAGCCCTTCTTGCGCAGTTCGCTAATAACCTTTGGCAATCTACTCAAACCAGCAGAACGTGCTGCATTGTCAGATATAAAAGCATTCCACAACAAAACTTGCACAACCTTTTCTGTTTGCGTTTTGTAAGGAGAAATCAAAGAGTTGTCTATTTGAAAGTTGTAAGGCTCTTTTTCTGAAATCTCGTACCTAAATGGCAGTTTCGGGTTCTTAATGTCGGCATTGTTTAATGAGTTCATAAGTTCGTCACGAAGGGTTCTTGTGTTTACAAGGCCACGACTTTGCCAATAGCTGATGGGTTTTTGCATTTCGCTGGTAGAAGTTGTGCTGGCTTCGTTGTTTTTCTTCCCGAAACCAAAAAGGGAAAGCAAGGAGTTGATGATTTTTTTCATTTTTTTCGTGTTGGTTTGGCAAAGATAAGAAGTTTATTTTCTTATTTGCAAAAATAAAATTAAAATACTTTTGGAAATGTGGTTTGAGTTGGTAAATTTGCAAAGACAATGAACGACAAACACGAATTAACCCAGCACAAAGGCAATTTCAGTTGGCAGAAATACTATGGTAGCGAAGCGTATGATGCTTACGCCCTTGCCGATAAAAAGAACTTGCAAGGTTTTCAGCACTACCTTTCAGATATGCTTTATTTAATGCAGACCAAAACGATTTCAAAAGAAACCGTTAATGACCGACTGAATGATATTGAACAGTACCTAAACGTAGGTCACGGTTTTGATTTTGCCAAAACATATTACGATGCAAGGGCAATTTATGATACACTTATTACAACCAAACAATCTTCAAAGTGAAAACACCGCTTCAAACACTTCTGGAAATGGTGGATAACACCCCCAGCCAGACTATGACCAAAGAGAACATCAGACACGCTATTATTACAATGCTGGAAATAGAAAAAACGCACCTTATCAATATGGCAGACTCATATGCCGAGCCATTGGCTGCTATGGGCGTGAAAGTTCGTTCTGGCCAGCAGTTGTTTGATGTTCGTTATTCAGATAGCAAAACCACCAATGGATAACAACAATGAAATCTAATAAATGTAAATTGGCTGAAATAATAGCTTTACAACTATTAACAGACTTAAAGCAAATGGTCAAAATGAAAAAAGAAAGCCAGCAAATGTTTAAGGAGATTAAAAAATGGGAAAGAGAAAAGAAACGAAAAAGGCAATTACAGACATTATGAACGCTGATGCAAAAGATGGGCTATATGCAAGAGAACACTACTCCCCTACAATTCAAGAGTTATTAGATGAAACAACTCCAGAAGAATTAGAGAAAATAAATAAGGAAATGAGTCAAACAGCAGTAGATTTTTTCTATGATGAAGTATGGGCTTGTTTTAGTAGTAAACTTTCTTGGTCAGAATGTGAACATCTAAAAAAGATTAAAGAACAAGCCAAAGAAATAGAAAAAGAGCAGAAAAATAAGATGCCTATTCACATTCACGAAGGTATTTCTAACACTTGGTTTTACATAGAAGATGGTGTTTTCCACGTTAAACCAAATGACTTGGAAATGGTTAAACAATGTCAATTTGAAATAGACAATTCTACATCAAGTGCGACTAAATGTAAATGGTGCGGTAGAGATAAGTGGGAACACAATAAATACGAAGATAACAAATGAAATCACAAGCTGAAATAGAAGCAAGGTTATCCGATTGTAGGGCAGAATTAGAAAAACTCAAACAAGAGCAGATTAAATCATACGTTAGGTGTAACACTAATGTAGATTTTAACGAGTCCAGTTACTATGGGCAAATAATCAATGAAGTAGTAAAGGAAATTAAGATTCTGGAATGGGTATTAAAAGATGAACCCAAAAATTTATTATCTTTGTGAAATAAAATAAAAAGTATGCTACTCAAGACCGAAGGTAAAATATCCGAAATCAAAGCAAAAACCGAGTTCTTTGGTAGCATAATCATTCGCAAACGCATTAAAGGGATGATACAGCCAGTCGTTTTTGAAATCAAAGGTGAGCAATTTAGAGATTGTGTAAAGCACAAGCATTTCAAAGAGGGTGACAAGGTTCGTATCTGGTTCGTACCCAGTTGTAAAAAGCACAACGATAGATACTATACCAACCTTATTGTTGAAAAAATGGAAATCATTGAATCCAACCCTATCAATCTGTTCACCGAACACGGTTTGGTAGATACTGAAACTGGCGAAATTTTAGAGTAATATATGAATACACCGACATTATGCCTTGGCATACCAACAATAAACCGAAAGGACTTGTTGGATGAAGCATTAGTTGTTTACAAAGAGAACTGGCGAAAAAGACACATTTTCATCGTTGACAATGGCAACCAGAACATTGAGGACAATCCACCATATCTGAAAGTATGGACACCACCGCACAATATTGGAGTAGCAGCTTCTTGGAACAAGATGATTGAAAGGGCAAAAGTGTTGGGATATAGTCACGTTATGATATTGAATGATGATGTTATTGTGCAAAAAGACCCATTCGATATTGAACAATACATTCAAGATAATCCAGCGGACTTTTATACTGGGTATGGTTATTTTTCTTTTATCATTCCAGTTGCAACCTTTGATAAGATTGGGGGATTTGATGAAAACTATTATCCAGCATATTACGAGGACACTGATTATACATATAGACTTGATATTGCTGGTATGTTAAAATTAGACACAGAGTTTATCTTGCCAGAAGTTATGAGAAGTAGTAAATCTGGCGAGAAAGATAGGTCGCTTTACGACAAAGTTTTTGAATGTAGGCGATATTATGAGAACAAATGGGGTGGCGCACCAACCCAAGAAACCTATAAAACACCATTTAACCAATGAATAATAACTTCCTAAAAATTATGTTCTTCCTTGCTTTGCCTTGGATGTTCATCGTTTCGTACATTGATTCTTTTATTAAAAGACTATCTGGCCGAACATACACCGCTTACGATTATGAATTTATGTCGGGAGTGTTCAACTGGGTGATGCCATTAGGTGCTGCATTCAGCACTTATCTGATTGTGCTGTTATTTTATCATATACTTACTTGGCTATTCTAAATCCAAAATGGTTTATATCATTAAAGAACACGCTTGTTCGCCTTTTGATGTTTCTTTGTCGCCCGATGAACGTGATAAGGGCTTACTTGGCTACTTAACCGATATTGACTTACATACGCTTAAATATCGAATAACAACCAACCCTTATGTGGCGACCAGAATTGGAATGTTTGAAGCATCATTGCTGATTTCCAGATTAAACAAGCTAAATTTGAGATTCTATGAAATTGAAGAATTTGAAAACCGCTGAACAAAAACAAAAGTTCAAAACACTAACGAAGTTTTACGGAACGTATTTTCTGATAATGTCGTTGCTGGTATATTTTGTATCAACATTTTTGAGTACTTGCAATCAAAACAAAAACTTGGCAAAAGCGGTACAGCTAAAAGACCAAGAGTTCAAAAAATACAAAGATGCTTCTGGTCGAACCATAGCCACACAAGAGCAGCAAATTCTGATACTGAATAAAGAGAATATGAAACTGGTTGAAACGGTCAACAAGTTCAAAAGCATTTCTTCGCAGACCAGAATACAGACCGTTACTGAATATAGGGATGTAAAAGTACCTTATAAGGTAGAGATTGTTAAATATGTTGACACATTTAACAACGATGTATATGTGAAACTTCCCTTGTCTTGCGAAGTAAAAGATTCATTCATTCATCTGGTAGGTAGTGTTGGTATAGATGGCTTGGAAATTGACACACTACGCATACCGAATGAATTTACAATCACCGCTGGAAAGAAAAAGGGTGGCTTTTTTAAGAAAGACGAGTACATTATTGAAGTTGTAAGTAGCAACCCACACACCGACATAACCAAATTGAACAACACCCAGTTTAAGCCGAAAAAACCATTTTACAAACGGTGGTACTTTGGTTTTGGCTTGGGGGCTATAACGACACTATTTCTTATTAAATAAAACAACAACCACAAAGACAACTAAATCTATTTTAATATGGCCGACATCTGCATTGACTTCGATGGTACTTGCGTTACACACGCTTTCCCAGAAGTGGGAAAAGATATTGGTGCAGTACCCGTGCTGAAAAAACTTATTAAAAACGGTCACAACCTTATTCTTTTTACAATGAGGTCTGATGTGATTAACCCAGAAACCAGCGATGAAACGATTGTGCCGAAAGGTGGCAACTATCTCACAGATGCGCTAAACTGGTTCAAGAAAAACGATATACCCCTTTATGGTATTCAGACAAACCCGACACAGCACACTTGGACACATTCACCAAAAGCATATGGCCAACTTTACATTGACGATGCAGCTTTGGGTTGTCCTTTGCTCAAAGATAAAAAGTTAAGCGACAGACCATTTGTTGACTGGCAAATGGTTGAGGTTTTTCTCAAAACAGATGGGTTTATAAAATACTAAATACTATATTTGCCAAACACGACTATGGACATTTCAATTAGCATTATTCATCCCAGTAGGGGTAGATACGAAATGGCGACACAGACTGCTCAAAAATGGATGCAAAACACCAAGCATTCTAATCAAATTGAGTACTGGTTCGCTTGCGACAGCGATGACTCACAATTTGATATGTATCAAAACTCCATACAAGCTATGGGGTTGAGGGCAAACTTTAGCCGAAACAAATCGGCCATAGATGCTATAAATCGTGTTGCGCCTTACACCAAAGGAAATTTAATTGTTGTGGTAAGTGATGATTTTGATTCATTTTATGGCTGGGATGATTTCTTGTTAAATAGTTTAAGTGGAAAGAAAGACTATCTGGTTAAAACAAGCGATGGTTATATGACTAATAACTGGCTAATTACCTTACCAATTATGGATAGGGCTTATTACAATAGATTTGGTTATGTGTATCACCCAGAATATAAACATATGTTTTGCGATACCGAAATGACTTGTGTTGGCAATATGCTTGGCAAGGTGATAGACTTGCAAAATCCTACGGCTATATTTCAACATAATCATTACAGCATAGGTAAAATGAACAAGGATGAAATTAACGTAAAGAACGACAGTACTTGGAATCAAGGTAAAGAATTGTTTTTGGCAAGACACTCCACGAATTTTGGCTTATCTGATGAAGAAATTGTAATGAAATATCCAAGAGAAATGTTTTTATGATTTTGTCTATTTTGATATGCACTCTTCCTTCAAGGCGAGAAATGTTCCAGTCGCTTTATGGCAAAATAATTGGTCAAATATCTGCGTGTGGTGCTGAATATGAAGTAGAAGTGCTATGGGATGAAAACACCAATATAACGACTGGCAGAAAAAGGAATTATTTAATAGATATGGCAAAAGGAACTTTCATAGTTTTCATTGATGATGATGATGAAGTATCTGAAGTTTACGTTGAAAGCATACTAAATGCCATAAAAGAAAATCCCCAAGTTGATTGTATTGGTATGGCTGGATATATTACTTTTGATGGCGCAAAAAGGAAAGATTGGTCTATTTCTATTACTCACGGACATTGGCACGAAACTCCAGAATTTTATTTAAGAACACCAAACCACATTTCACCAGTCAAACGAGAAATTGCCAAAAATTGTAAATTTCCAGAAATCAGCTATGGCGAGGATATGGAATATTCAAAAAGAATTTTGCCATTTTGCAAAAATGAAACTTACATTGATAAGCAACTTTATCACTATAAATATATTACTATCAAATGAAAAGAACTTGCATAGTATCATTAGGAACAAATGACTATACCAGAGCAAGGACAAGACTTGCCGAAAGTATGAGAAACCCTATAAATTGGTCTGGGGATTTTCACTTGTTTACGGAAGAAAGTCAAGTCGGTAGCCCCTTGCATCAAGACAATCCATACGCTTTCAAAATATATGCGATTGAAGAAATGAAAAAACGGGGCTATAATCAAGTGTTGTGGGTAGATTGCTCTGTTTGGGCTATTAAAAGCATAGTGCCAGTTTTCGATATTATTACAAAGGATGGTTATGTATGCCAAGATGCTGGTCATTTTGTAGGTCGCTGGACAAATGACAGAACACTACAATATTTTGGACTTTCAAGGGATGAAGCTATGCAAATACCGATGTATGGAAACGCTGGTTTTCTTGGGTTAGACTTTGACACTGAAATAGCCAACACATTTTTTAATCAATGGAAACAATCTATGCTTGATGGTATGTTTGTTGGCTCTTGGACTAACCATAATAAAAGTGAAAGCCAAGACGAAAGGTGCGATGGCCACAGACACGATATGTCTTGTGGAAGTATAATTAGACATAGGCTTGGTATGAAAATGCAGAGTGGTATGGAATATCTTCAATACTATTACGATTTCAACCCACACCCACATAATGAAACAGTATGCCTTTTTGCTGCTGGAATGAGAGGATAATATGAACGGATATTACAACTATAAAAACGGGGCAACTTCTCTTTACGAATTAAACCCTTCAAGTGAAAAAACTTTGTTCAAAGATGCAATTAACGATAGGTTAGTTGTTGATGATGAAACGAAAATAATTGGCTGCGAAATCGGTGTTTTGAATGGCGAAACATCTGCCTTCTTTTTAAACGAGTTTCCTAATCTTACTTTGCTGGGAATAGACCCTATCATACCAGATAGTATGGAAGCCAGTCTTATAGGCAATGTTGAAATTATAGAAAAGAACATTTCTAACAACAAGGATAGGTGGCAGTTTTATATGGATTACAGTTATAGGGTGCATAGTCTTTTTCAAGACGAACACTTTGACTTTATTTTTATTGATGGCGACCATACATACGAAGCGGTAAGCCAAGATTTTGAACTTTATTTACCAAAAGTAAAAAAGGGTGGTTTGGTGTTTATGCACGACAGCCGAATGAATCGTGGCGGGGCTAATTTTCACGTTGGTAGTAGTAAATTCGCTGACTACATTATTGCAAACGATACGAGGGTGAGTATTTTGGGTGAAGCATTCAGTTTAACAGCTTTTATTAAAAATTAAAATGGGAATAACACAACAAAGTCTGAATAGATTAGAAAAATACCAAGCATTACAATCTGGCGTTAAAATGTTAGAGTTGGGATGCCAAAACATTTATGCTAACGGGTATCACGATTTGGCCATATCCAACGTAGAGTTACCTAAAAGGTATGGCGTAGATATTG
>Ga0049080_10000617_pt1 | contig 11950 bp, 8 predicted proteins | sample GreLakmeER15MSRF_FD_66716 | JGI IMG/M metagenome (GOLD analysis project Ga0049080, IMG submission 66716) | Freshwater lentic microbial communities from great Laurentian Lakes, MI, USA - Great Lakes metaG ER15MSRF | ecosystem: Environmental > Aquatic > Freshwater > Lake | place: Great Lakes... | reverse complement strand
TACGGAGTACGGAGGACCGATTGCAGAGGTGGATTAAACCATTCTCTGTAATCAGTACTCTGTACTCCGTACTCTAATCGGTACTCTATTCGGTTTCCTACCCAACCTTCTCCACGCCGGCGCAGTGCATTGGCTGGCCAGTCGTGACTTCAAAGGCGTGCGCGGCTTCGGCGGTGGAGAGGCGAGTGCGCAGGGTGTCGGCCCAAGGGTTCACCTCGCTGGAGCGGTCGCCGGCGGTGTTGGAGAGCTCGCTTAACGTCAGCAGGTAAGCGGCCTCGGTGCAGTTTTCCGTCCAGGTCGTTAGGTCAAAGCACACGTCCCACAGCCAGAAGCCGTTCGCATCCTTGAGTTGACCGACCTTGAGCAGGTCGCTTGGGGAGGGCAGGCGTTTGAGGGTAGGGGTGTCGGTGCGGAACGAAACCTTTAGTTGGGTGCGCTGGCCCGTCAGCGAGGAGACTTCTTGCAGACGTAAGGCTAGCAGGTCCGGATGCTTTTCGGAATCCAAGCGGTCGAGTTGCTTGGGCGAAGCTGCATCTGTAAAAACCTGGATGAGGTCAGGGAGTAAGTGTGGGTCATTCTCCGTCGGAGCTTCGCCCATGACCATCAGGTCGTAGATGGCCTCGTGCTTACCTGCGCCGTTCAGACGGCGGAGCGGCATCACCCTGGTCACGTGCGGTTCGCGCGGCAGGGACTTCCGAAACCAATGGTCGAACATCCCCGCGAGCCGGTTCAGGCTGACTTCTTCGGCCTGGGCGGTCGGGTGGAAGGCGCAACGCAGGTACGCGGTGAATGGGTACATGCCCGAGGACTAGAGCAAAACGCGGCCGATGGGAAGGATAGAGGCGGGTAGGGCCGCCTGCGGGCAGGGCGGCTTAGTAGCCAACCACCTGCATATCTTCGGGGCGTTCGATGGCGAAGCGGTAAGGGACGTCGAGCTTTTCGCCGGCTTTCACGGCGTGGCGCCATTCCACATACTTCGATTCGTTCATCTTAAAGCTCTCGGAGTCCTTCTCATACTTCGGCTCCTCGAGGACGACCTTGATGTCCTCGTGGTCGCCCATCGGGAGTTGGTCCCAGATGACGAGGTCAATCTCCGTAGCCTTGCCGTTCTTTACCTTGAAGACTTGGTCGAAGACCGTGCGGAGCGTCTTCTTTCCGAAGAGCCCAGTGCTCTCTTCGCGGCGGGCGAGTTCTTTACGTTCCACGCTGACCGATTGATCGACGCCGAGGAACGTCCAGAACTTCTGGCCAGCGGGCACGAGGTCCATGCTGGAGTTGGCGACGAAGGCGCCGTCCAAGAACACCGAGGTACGGCCTGGCAGGAGAGTGAAGTCAGACTTATTAGTCGCGTGGGTCTTTAGGTAGACGTAGCTCGAAAGCTTCGGGACGCAGCTATGGCGGAAGGTCGAAGGCAACAGCAGGCGCGTCACCGTGACCTTGGCCATTTTGTTGTCGGACTTGATATCGGTCGTGCGTTCGATGATGTAGGTCGCGGCGGTACCGCCGGTGACGACCGAGGCGGTGCTGACAGTGGCGTCGGCCAGTACGGCCGCTCCCGCCTTGGCAGAAAATTCATTGAATAGATTATTACCAGTGGCCGCCGCGAAGTTCTGCTTTTCGACAGGGATACGACCGGCTACGCGGGTTTCGCGGCGAGCATCGCCGTCCTTGTCCTTCCTGAGCGATTCCAGCTCGACGGGTTCGGACTTGGCGAGGAACCAAGGCGACATCTCTGGCTCGCGGCCACCGACGCTGGGTTCGGCGGTGGAAAGTTTAAGCGACACGCCTTGCCAGTCTTCGCCGGTCGATTGGCGCAACTCGGCGTGGTAGGTAATTTCGAGGGACTTGGCCTTGGTGTCGGCTCGGAGGTCGTAGACGGGCTTCCAGCTGGGTCCTTGGACCACGTAACTGAGGCGCACGACGGCGGGTCCGGCGGTCTTCACGTCCAAGTTGACGCGGGCGAGGTTGCGGGAACGGCTCTGGTTTCCGTTGAGGGCAGCAATCTCGCGGTTGTAGGTGTCGACCTGTTGGCGTGATGCCTTAATGCGTTTAGCGAGGTCGGTGGCTTCCTTGTCCAAGGCGACCTGTTGCTCGGCTTGGAAGTCGAGGTAGGCGGCCCACTTGAGCGGGTCCATCTCGGGATTAGCGGATTCCTTACCCACGGAGGTGAGGCGACCGAGCACCTTCTCGAGGGCGCTGCGACGGAAGGCCACGCGGCCTTCGGCGAGGGAGAGTTCCTTTTGGACGAGCTCCTGGGCTTGGATTTTGGCCTGTAGGGCGCGGATGGCTTCGTTGGCGACCTCCTTGACCTGCAAGGTCTCGGGGCGGATGTCGATGAGCGTGAAAGCACCGGTGCCTTCGACGCGGATGGACGAGAAGTCGACGTTGGCGGGAAGGTTATCGAAGAGCAGGGACTGGTCGCCTGCCGCGAGGTCGCCCTGGAAGATGCGGACCACTTCGGCGCGGTCGGCGTAAACAGTCACCTCGCGCGGCTTGGCGTCGGGTGTGGGGACTTCGGCGGCACCGAGCGTAGCGGCGAAGCAGAGGAGCGAGAGGGTTTTCATAGTCTTATAAAAGGGGTTGGGTGTGAGCGGGGGCTTATTGGCCGACCATGGGGAAGCCGTCGGGGCGTTCGATGGCGAAGCGGAAGGGCACGTCCTGCTTGGTGCTGGGCTTAAGCGTCAGGTTCCATTCAACGAATTTCGACTGGTCCACCTTAAAGCCGTCCGTGTCCTTCTCGTATTTCGGCTCTTCGTAGACGACCTTGATCTCCTCGTGGTTGGAAGAAGGCACTTGGTCGCGGATGGAGAGTTGGACATCGGTGGCCTTGCCGTTGGTCACCTTGAAGACTTTGCTCACGACGGTGCGGGCGGTCTTCTTACCGAAGATACCAGAGAGCTCTTCCACCTTACCGAGGTCCTTGAGGTCGACCTTCACCGACTGATCGGCGCCGAGGTAGGTCCAGAATTCCTGGCCAGGGGCAACGAGGTCGAGGTTGGCGTTGGCGACGAAGGCGCCGTCGAGGAAGACGGCCGTCGGGCCGGCGATGAAGGGGAAGTCGGACTTATTGATAGCCTTGGCCTTGAGGTAGACGTGGGGCGAAAGCTTGGGCACGCAGGTGTGGCGGAATTCGCTCGGGAAGGATTCGGAAGCGATGGCGACCTTGGCTGGCTTATTGTCGGACGGCACATCGTAGGCGCGCGGAATGGAGAACGTCGCGGCCGTCCCGCCGGTGTTCACGCGGGCGTAGCTGAAGTCCATCGCGGCGGACGCTGGGGCAGGGGCGGAGGCGCTGAGGGCTGAAAATCTGTTCCTCTCCAAAGAGCCGCGGTCGGCGCGGTCGTTTTTGGAGGCACTCTCGAGCACAACGCCCCCGGTGACCACCACCGGTGGGGGTACGAAGCGATGGATGAACCATGGGGACATCTGCGGTTCGCGCCCGCCGAGGTTCGGCTGCGCGGTGGAGAGCTTGAGCGCGACACCTTTCCAGTCTTCGCCGGTCGATTGACGGACCTCGGCGTGGTAGTTGACTTGGACCGTCTTCGCTTTCGTGTCGGCCCGGATGTCGTAGAGCGGGTTCCAGCTCGGGCCGCGGACGACATAAGCGAGGTCGAGTTCAATGGGGCCGGCCTGCTTGGCTTCGATACGCACGCGGGCCACGTTACGGAACTTGAAGCGCTGCGCGTTCAGCTCATTCAGCTCGCGCTGCACGCGATCGAGGTCGAGGGTCAAGCTGTTGCGGCTGACGCCGTTTGCGAGGATCTCCTGGTCGAGCTTGGCGAGCGTATCCACATGATATTGCAGGTAGGCCGCCCACTTGGACGGGTCCATTTCGGCGTTAGCGGATTCCTTGCCCACGGAGGTCAGGCGGCCGAGGACTTTCTCCAGGGCGGCCTTGCGTTGGGTGATGCGGTTGTCGGCGAGGGTTAGATCGTTGAGTTGGGCACGGAGTGTTTCGAGCTCCTTGGTCAGTTTCAGCACGCGCTCGTCGGCGACCTCCTTCGTCTGGATGCGTTCCCCGCGGATATCGATAAGCGTGAAGGCCCCTTTGCCATCGACGCGGACGGACGAAAGGTCGGTCGCTCCAGGAAGGTTCTCAAAGGTCAGCGTATGGTCGCCGGCCTCGATGGTGGCCGTGAGGTGGCGGATGACTTCGGCGCGATCCCCGTAGACCGTGACGGTGTGGACCTTGGCAGCGGTGGTGGGGATGTCTGCGGCGGCAACACTGAGCGTCAGGGCGGCCAGCAGGAAGCAGGAAGGGTTGAGCATAGGGATGGGCATAGATTGAGCGTCCCCCAAGGCTGGTGCAGTCTAAAAGAATGTGGGGAGGGTAGAGTCGGGGCAGAGTCGGGAGAGGGTCGAGACAGCGTCGGGAGCGTTTCGGGAGGGCGAAAAGCCGGTGCCTATTTGTAATGCCCACGGGGGCGTGGGGCTTGCTGAACGGGCAGGGGGTGACAAAGTCAGGGCGTCCCCATGGTTCAGGTTCATATCGCTCGTTCAGGCTCGCTCATCGGCAAATACCCCGAGGCGGACCTCCCTGTGCTCATTGGGGCCGGGACGGTGCGGCGAACGGATCACTATTGGAAGAAGGGCATGGCCTACTGGCTGGTGCTGGGTCGGACCTATGACCCGCCGACGCCTACGCCCGCCGCTACGCCTTCGCAGCCAGCGTCGTCCGCTAAGCCGGTGCCCAAGCCAATGCGACCGTTACGCTACGAGTGTCAGCGCTGTGGCCACAAGTCCAACACCGTGCGGGAGGAAAAGCCGGGGAATCTCTTCATGGAAATTTGTACCTGGATTGCGAATCCCTTTGTCGGTGGCCTCTACACGTTTACACGCGAAGCCGGCAAGAAAGCCCTCTGCGTCAACTGCGGCTCCGAGCATATGACGGAAGAGGTGTGGTAGGGACGCGAGGGGAGAGTCGATCGCGGGGTCGATGACTGGGTCGAGGACAGTGTCGATGAATGGGTCGAGGACTGAATCGAGGTGATGGCTTCTGGGCTGCTTACCGCTCGCCGAATAATGTTCGCATCCTCACGTGGGTTCCGCCCGCGGGTAGGGGCAAGGCTTCGCCTTGCACTCCTAACGGAGAAGGGCGCGGCGAAGCCACGCCCCTACCATAAGATGCATCTAGGACAGCACGCCGTGCTGTCCCTACCTAAAGCCCATGACACGCCGCACCGCGGCGGCACATCCCCCAACCCCCAACCCCCAACCGCCATCCCCTCTTCAAACTTCCTTACGCCTTCGGCTTGGCTTCTTCTTCGACGGTGCGGATACGGAGGTCTCGTAGCTGCTTGGCCGTTACTGGGCTTGGGCAGTCGGCCATCAAGTCGCGGCCGTTCTGATTCTTCGGGAAAGCAAGGATGTCGCGGATCGAACTGCGACCGGCGAGCATGGCGACGACGCGGTCGAAGCCGAGGGCGATGCCGCCGTGGGGCGGAGCGCCGTAGGAGAAGGCCTTCAGCATGTAGCCAAAGCGGCTTTCGACGAGGTCCTGCGGGATCTTAAGGATTTCTTCGAAGACGCGCTTCTGCACGGCCGGGTTGTGGATACGGATGGAGCCGCCACCGAGTTCGACGCCGTTGAGCACGATGTCGTAGTGCTGGCCGCGGACCTTAGCTGGGTCGGTGGCGAGGAGAGGTTCGTCTTCCTTGACTGGAGCCGTGAACGGGTGGTGAGCAGAGATGTAGCGCTTCTCTTCTTCGTCCCAGAGCATCAACGGGAATTCGATGACCCAGAGGAAGTTATATTGGTCGGTCGGCAGGCTGAGTCGGCCCTTGGCCTTGAGCAGTGCAGCGGACTCGAGGCGGATACGGCCGAGGACGTTCGAGGCCTGTTCCCACGGGGCGGCCGCGAAGAAGATGATGTCGCCGTCTTCAATCTTTAGGGCGGTCTTGAGCGCAGCTTTTTCTTCTTCGGAGAAGAACTTCGTGATGGGGGACTTCCATTCGCCGGCTTCGACCTTGATGAAGGCGAGGCCCTTGGCGCCTTGGCTCTTGGCAATCGTCTCGAGGTTGGTCAGCTCGCCCTGGGTGAGGTCAGCGAGGCCCTTGGCATTGATAGCGCGGACCACCGAGCCCGGCGTGTTGGCGGCACCATTGAAGACCTTGAAGGCAGAGTTCTTGAAGAGCGGCGTGAAGTCGTGGATCTCCATCGCGAAACGCGTGTCGGGCTTATCGATGCCGAAGCGGTCCATGGCTTCCTGGTAGGACATGCGCGGGAAGGGCGTGGGGATGTCGACGCCGAGGGTTTCCTTCCAGGTGCGCTTGAGGATGCCTTCGATCAGCTTGTACATGTCCTCGCGGTCAATGAAGGACATCTCCAAGTCGACCTGCGTGAACTCAGGCTGGCGGTCGGCGCGGAGGTCTTCGTCGCGGTAGCAACGGGCCATCTGGTAGTAGCGTTCCACGCCGGCCACCATGAGCATCTGCTTGTACTGCTGTGGGGACTGCGTGAGCGCGTAGAACTCGCCGGGGTTGGTGCGACTCGGCACGAGGAACTCGCGCGCACCTTCCGGGGTGCTCTTAAAGAGGGTAGGTGTCTCGACTTCGAGGAAGCCTTGTTCGTCGAGCTCGTTACGGATGGCACGGCCCGCGGCGTGGCGGAGCTTGAGCAGGCCGAGGTTGCGGGGACGACGGAGATCGAGGAAGCGGTATTCGAGGCGTAGGTCCTCGTTCACCTTGTCGGCCTTATCGTCGTCCATCGGGAACGGCAGGTCGGCGCAGATATTGTGGACGATGATGCTGGTGGCGACGACTTCGATGGCGCCGGTGCCGAGTTTGGTGTTGATGGTTTCGGCCGAACGGGCGGTCACCTGACCGATGACTTCAATGACGGATTCGGTCTTTAGGCGCTGCGCAGTCTCCTGGAGGTTACCTTGGCCCGGACGGAAGACGACCTGGGTGACGCCGGCACGGTCGCGGAGGTCGACGAAGGTCACGCCGCCGAGGTCGCGCTTGGTGTCGACCCAACCCACGAGGGTCACAGTCTGGCCGGCGTCGGCAGGGCGAAGGGCGTTACAGGTATGGGTGCGGTTCATGGCAGGGTCGGCGGCAAAAGTTAAGGGTTATGGTTACCCTTAAATCCCCCCCTGAAACAAGCATTAACCCCGAGGAAAGGGGATACGGAGAGGGGATGGGGGAAAGGGGATAGGGGATGGGGAAATGAAAAGGGGAACCGGGGACCGGATATGAGGGTGGGGCGTGTAGCGCTGGCCTCCTGTCCGGTCTCCGGTCCCCCTTTGTTTTAACCGCCATGCTTCCGATTGCCCTTTTCAAGGTTTTAGATGCCATAGATGGAAACCCCTATGCGTCGACCCCACGTCTCCCTTGGTCTTTTGGCACTCTGCTTAGGCGCTGTTGGGGCCGTCGCCGCTGAGCCAGATAAGGTCGAGATGGCCGGCTACCTGCTCGTCCCAACCGAGCGCGTGCCGGAGACCTACGACGCCGGCTTCTCGATCTACGCCGCCGCTTGGCCGCTGTTGAATCAATACCCTGGCCATCGTTTCCAGACCGGCCTCTTCGGTACCTGGATGCATCCGCAGTATCCTAAGGACGAGAAACCCAAGGATCTTTACAACGACATCGAAGGCGGCTTGGGCTGGTGGCGCGACACGCACTTCCCGACAACGACGCCAAAGTTCATCATGGGTGGGGTCGGCGTGAACTTCTACGACATCGCCAACGGACCAGGCTACGGGCGCGGCACCTGGGAAAATCCGCGTGGGCTCTACGGCGTCGCGCAGCTCACGCCTTGGCTGCTCTTCCCGCTCGACGGCCTTAATCTGAAGCAGGGCGTCAACGGCGAACTCTTCGGCTATGGTTACCTGCCGATGCCGTTCGCCCAGGCGAAGACAAAGACCGAGGGCAAGGACATCCCGACCGGCGGCAACTGCTGGACGCTCTTCCTGAACACCGCGAACTTTAAGGGGCCGGTCTGCTTCTTCACGCCGAACTTCTGGTCGCGTGCGGCCCTCCGCAATCCAGCCGTCGCAGGCCAGATGCTCGATTCCCGCGGCTCGGATCCGAACAAGCATTTCCAGATGGAGACCCAGTATGTCCCCGCTGCGCAGGCTAAGGACGAGAAGGGGGAGACCTATGCGCGCGTAGCTCCGATATCCTTTCCGGTCGGCGCGGACGGCACGACCGTTGTGTTGCATCGACTGACTTCGTATGACCGGCGCGCGCTCTACGATGGCGTGAAGGCTTGGTTTGACGGCGGCCCCGTGGCGACGGGAGCGATTAATCCGGCCGGTGCCTATCTCCAGAACTTCAAGAATAACGGCGGCTCGACCTGGAGCATCTACAAGCAAGGCACCAAGCGGGAGGCTAAGCCGGGGCTCGCCTGGAAATCCTTCGCCACGCCGCACTCACCCGATCCAGCCACGTATGGCTATAAGTGGGACGATAAACTCGTCTCGCGCACTACGCCCGGTCTCGTAACGCTACCTCAGTATTATCGCTTCGGCGCTGGCGGGAAAAACGGGCAGTGGACGCCGGTGAAGGCCGTCGAGGTCCCGGCCGCAACCGGTCTAGCGCAGATGAGTTTCAAGCCCCCGGTGGAAAAGCCGCAGTTGCCGCGGGAGACTCAGCCAGGTGAGCAGACGACCTGGAAGATTCCCGGTCCGAAGGCGGGGCCCTTCAAAGCCTTCCTCGGTGACGGCAGCGTCGTCACGTATTATTGGTATCGTTTCGCCGATCAGCCGGCGATTCTCAACGCCGACCTCACCAAAGCCGAGCGCGAGGCCATGCAGGTCAAGGTGGAGAAGTTACACCGTGCTTGGACCAAGGACCGCGAGTACCTGGCACCCCCTACCGTTGGCAAGCTCGCCGACCTCGATCCTGCACAGGTCCTGACCCCGCCGAAGGGCCTCGAAATCGGCTACGTGCCGATCGCGACGCGCCAGGAGTTGGCAGGCGCCCCGACGAAGTAAGCCGAGCTTAACGCTTTTCGATGTCGGCCTGTTCGACGGGCTCGATATGCGCCAAGTGGTCGGCCGGTTTCTTTCCTGTGAGTACCTTGTAGAGGCACCACACGAATAGCGCCGTCACGCCGCCCACCGAGATGAGCATGAAGAGGAGTCCAGCAGTAGTCATGGTCGTTAGGTTGTAGGTTTAGCGGGCATCCCAGCGTTTGCCTGCACGCTGAATAAGCAGGGCGGAGAAGAGGGTGAAGAGCAGGAGGAAGAAAGCCGTCAACTGGGCGACGCCGCTGGCTGGATGGCCAGGGCCACCGATGAGGTCGAGGATGTGATCCGTGGGGGTGAAGAGCGGCGTCGTGAGGGAGAAATTCCAGCCAGCGACGTTCTTCAGGACGAACATCGCGAAGATGGCGGTCAGGAAGGCCGGGGACACCCAGCGGATCACAAACTTGAACACGCGCGGGATGCGGATGTCCGCACCATGGTGGGCTTCTGTCCAGCCGCGTTCGGTCCCGAAGGCGAAGTTAAAGACGTAGATGAGCAACGTACCTTGGAGGAAGATGCCGATGTCGCCGATCCAGAAGTCTACCGTCGAGAGGGCCATGAGGCCTTCACTGAACCAGACCACGAGCGTGCAACCGACCGCAGTGACGAGGCCGAGCAGTGCGACCGAACCGCGGCGATCTAGGCCCAAGCCTTCTTCTAAGAAAGCGATGCCCGGTTGGAGCATGGAGAGCGAGGAGGTGATGGCTGCGATGAAGAGTAGAGTAAAGAAGAGCCCGCCGAAAAGGTGGCCGTAGGGCATGCTGGCGAAGACTTGCGGCAGGACGTTAAAGCCTAGGGCGAAGGTACCACCGGCCACGGCCGAAGCGCCGAGGAAGGCGAAAGCCGCGGGAACCGTGATGAGTCCGCCCAAGCCGACTTCACAGAACTCGTTGGCGGCGGTGGCGGTGAGGCCGCTTAAGACCACATCGTCATTTTTCTTCAGGTAGCTGGCGTAGGTGATGATCACACCGAAGCCGACGGAGAGCGTGAAGAAGATTTGGGAGGCCGCTTTGAGCCAGACGGCTGGATTGGAGAGTCCTTTCGCGATATCATGCGGGTTCCACATATAGCCGAGGCCATTCCAGACGCTCAGTTCGGGCTTGGTGGGGTCTGGTGTCCCGAGGGTGAGCACGCGCACCAGCAAGATCAGGGCGATGATGATCAGGAGCGGCATGCCCCAATTGCAGATGAACTCGATGCCCTTCGAAAGGCCGCGGTAGATGATAACGAAATTCAGGATGAAGACTCCGATGAAAAAAAGAAACGGGGCGGTGAAGCCGAGGACGGTGCCGTCGGCCTTGATGCCCGTCGTCTGGGCGAAATGCGCAGCATAGGCGGCGGGGTCTTTGCCGAGGTCCAGGGCGCCACTGAAGCTCTGCCACGCGTAGCCCAGGCACCAGGATTCGATGACTACGTAGTAGAAGTAGACGCCGACGGGAATGATGAAGCCGAGCAGTCCGAGGTACTTACCCCAGGGCTTGCGGATGATGGCGTGGAAGATGCCCGGCGAAGAATTGAAGCCTTGCGTACCGCCAAACCGACCGAGCGTCCACTCGACCCAGCAGATGGGGAGGCCGACGACGAGTAGGGAGATAAAGTACGCAATGAGGAAGGCACCGCCGCCAGTTTCCTGGTCGGCAACGAGGCCGGGAAAACGGAGGAAGTTGCCGAGGCCAACGGCACTGCCGGCGACGGCCATGATGACACCAATCTTGGAACTCCAGGCTTCAGTTTTCTTTTGGGTCATAGGTGGGGTTGGCTAAGAGATAAGCGCGGGCAGGGCGGAGGGCAAGGCGAGGCATTGTCGTCACGTTGCTTTAGATGGGCGTAAAGTCGCCCAAAACGCCCAAAAACAGCCTCACCCATTATCCTCGCCCTTTGCGTTTAGGTTCTACACGTTGCTGTAATGCCATTTGCTTCCTTAGGCCTAGACGCCTCCATCCTCAAAGCGGTCGCCGACCAGGGTTACACAGAACCCACGCCGATTCAGAAGGCCGCCATCCCGTCGGTCATCGAGGGGCTCGACGTCATTGGCATCGCCCAGACGGGTACCGGTAAGACGGCCGCCTTCACGCTGCCTTTGCTCACCCGCCTGCTCCGCACGGCCAATAACACCCATAAGGGACGTGTCCGCTGCCTCATTCTGGCCCCGACCCGCGAATTGGTCGTCCAAATCGCCGAGAACGTCGCCGCCTACTCCCGCTATTCTGGCGCAGTCGTCGCCACCTGCTACGGTGGCGTCAGCGAACGCCCGCAGATCGCTGCCCTCCGCAGGGGCTGCGACTTCCTCGTCGCTACCCCCGGCCGTCTGCTCGACTTGGGCAGCCAAGGCCACGGTGACTTCTCCGCCGTGGAGTGCCTCGTCCTCGACGAAGCTGACCGTATGCTCGACATGGGCTTCCTGCCGGCGATTAACACGATTGTCCGTGCGCTCCCGCCTGAACGTCAGACCCTGATGTTCTCGGCCACGCTCTCCCGCGAGATCGAGACCCTGACCAAGCAGTATCAGCGCTCGCCTAAGCTGATCGAAGTTGGTCGCCGCGCCAACCCGGCCGAAACGGTCACCCAGCTCCTCTTTGAGTGCCCTGGTGCCCTCAAGCAGGTCATGCTGCACCACCTCCTGAAGGACGAAGCCATGAAGATGGTCCTCGTCTTCGCCCGCACCAAGCACGGCGCTGACCGCGTCTGCCGCAAGCTCGATGGCGACGGCGTCTCCTGTGCCGCCATTCACGCTAACCGCTCGCAGGCCCAGCGCCAGCGCGCTCTCCAAGCCTTCAAGAACGGCGAAATCCGCGTTCTCGTCGCTACCGACATCGCCTCGCGCGGTATTGACGTTGAAGGCATCAGCCACGTCGTGAACTTCGACTTCCCTGACCAGATTGAAGACTACGTGCACCGTATTGGTCGTACGGGCCGCGCGCTCTCCACGGGCACCGCCGTCACCTTTATCACCCGCGAAGACCTCGGTGATCTCCGTCGCCT
>Ga0049080_10000614_pt1 | contig 11986 bp, 20 predicted proteins | sample GreLakmeER15MSRF_FD_66716 | JGI IMG/M metagenome (GOLD analysis project Ga0049080, IMG submission 66716) | Freshwater lentic microbial communities from great Laurentian Lakes, MI, USA - Great Lakes metaG ER15MSRF | ecosystem: Environmental > Aquatic > Freshwater > Lake | place: Great Lakes... | reverse complement strand
GTAATGCAGCTATTGTCACTACGTTAAGTGCCAGTGGCAATGTCTCAGTGGGCAATTTAACTGTAAATGGATTTGCAACCATTACATCTATATCCCTTGCTGGTATAGATAATACCCCAATCGGACTCACAACTGCCAACGTTGGTAGATTTACCAATTTAACCGTTACTGGAACTTCATCTATTACTGGTAACGTAAATATGGCTGGCAATTTAATTGTGCCCACTATTAGAGGGTCACGATTCATTGTTAAAGCTGTTAGTAATTCACTGAGCACAAATGTTCCTGCAGCTTTTACTTTAACTTTATCACCGGAATCGAATATATCACAATTTTCAGCCGCTACTGTGAATACCAACGTCACAATAACTTATGCTAGTATTACAGAAGGCTGTGATCGAACTTTTGTTTTTAGAAATTTTCAAAATGGTACTGCAAGACAAATAGTATTACCTAACAGTTTTAATAATAAAGGAGATTCTACAGTAGTATTGACGGCAAACGCAAATGTTTTTATGCAGTTTATTCCATTTGACACCACAAGTGCAAACGTTTTTGTAAAGATTACAAATAATTAAACTATGGCCGCACCAATTTGGTTGACACCCCAAGGAGATTTAGGAATTATTCCTGAACAGGAATATTACGAATTTTTCTTCGACGCATATAATCCTGGCGGTGGTTCTCTTACTTACAGCGTAATATCGGGACAGTTGCCTGTTGGACTAGAAGTTAAACCCAACGGTACAATGTTTGGTATCCCTAGTGGAAAAGTAGGAGGTGTTCCGGCTGCTGTAGATAAAGTCACCACCAGCGAATTTACCTTAAGGATAAAAAATTCTGCTAACAAAGTTGCAGACAGGACTTTTAGTATAACGATTGCTGGTATTTTACCTCAAACAATTATACCAACAGCGACTAGTTTGGGTACGTATGTTGATGGTTCTTATGTTTACGTAGATATAAACACTATCGAACCCAACCCACTATTAGAATCTACATTTAGTATCATTGAAGGAGAATTGCCTGGTGGTCTGGCATTAGATCCTATAACTGGTGTCATTAAAGGATATCTGACTCCTTTTGTGTCGAATCAAGATGAAAATTTACAAAATTTTGATATGGCGCCGTGGGATGTTTACGGATTTGACTTTACTGGTATTAGCACTAGCAAAAATTATCAATTTACAATTAAAGCAGATAACGGCATCAATATTGAAACTAAAGTTTACACTATTTTCGTTTTTGCTATTAACTCGCTGACTGCTGACACTGATTTAATAACAGCAGATAATAGTGGTCTTATTACTGCTGACACTGCTGGGCCCTTTCATACTCCTGTAATACTATCAGAAGAAGGCAAACTGGCCAGTATTAGGCAAGGGTCTCGAGCTGATATACAAATTGTAGGCGAAGACTTTGATGGCGACGATATAAGTTTCGGAATTGTAAATCCTGCAAGCTTGCCCCCTGGATTAAGTTTAATCACTGAATCGGGCTGGATAGTGGGAGATGTTCCTTTTGGTATATTAGGCACAACTACATATACCATTGAAATATATGTGTATAAAACTGTTAGCCCAGAATACGAAAGCAATCCTAAAACTTTTAGTATAGAAATATTAGGACAAGTTGATGACATAGTCGAATGGCGTACTCCCAGCGATTTAGGTACTATTCGAATTGGAGAAATAAGCGAATTATATGTATCGGCTACGACTCCTAGTAATAGAGTTCTTAGCTACAGATTAGAAGACAGTGCCGGAACATTACCGTATGGTTTATTATTAACTGATGATGGTTTATTGTCGGGCAGGGTAAGTTTTGAAACTTTTAGATTAGACAGCGGCACAACTACATTTGATGAAAATATAACTACATTTGATAGAAAATTTACATTTACAATTGCTGCCTATGATTTGCTGGGACTTGTATATAGTAAGAGAACATTTACAGTGTCAGTTATTGCAGACAGTACCAGACCTTACGAGAATCTTTACATACAAATTTTACCTGACAGGGCACAAAGAGATATCTATTCTTCGTTGATTAACAATGTTGATATTTTTCCAGAAAACTATTTGTATAGGGCCAGTGACCCTTGGTTTGGTAAAAATTTATTAAGAAGAAGTTTATTTCTTTCCGGACTAAATCCTAGTTTAGTGTCGGAATATATAACTTCGATGACGTTAAACCACTATTGGAAGAATTTATACTTTGGCGAAATTAAAACTGCACAAGCACTAGATGATAATTTTAATGTAATATACGAAGTTGTGTATGTAGAAATACTGGACAAAGGCGTAAACGCACAAGGACTTGGTCCAAATATATCAATTGACTTACCATCAAACAGTCGAAATATCAGCACTATATACCCAAATAGTTTTCCTAACATGGCTAAAAGAATAGAAAATGGAGTGGGTTACCAAAATAGAGGAATATTACCAAGTTGGATGACTAGCCGGCAAACTGACGGTACTGTATTAGGTTTTAATAGATCCCTTGTATTATGTTATACTAAACCTGGGAAAAGCAAAGAAATAGCATATAGAGCAAGACTGGTTCAAGAATTATTACAAAGAATAGATTTTACCATTGATAGATACGAGTGGGACAACAGTTTGAGTAGAAGTTTTGACAAAACAGCCAATACGTTTATTGTTAATAACTTTGCATATGCCACTGGTACCATAAACGCATTTAATAACAGTAATATTATCACAGGACTGACATTGACTGTAACTGGGCAAGGCACAATAAGTGGCAGTTTTGGTAATGCAACAATAGTAGGAACTAATACTAGTTTTAACACTCAGCTAAAAATAGGCAGGCCAATATATAGAACTGACACTAATGTAATGATAGGTAATATTAGCAGAATTTTAAGCAGCAGCAGTTTAGTCTTAGATTCCCCATTAACTACCACTATTACCAGTGTCGGGTATAGTGCAATTGTTAGTTCTACTCAATTTACAGAAGAATTATTTGTCGGTGATACTATCGTAAGCAATGCAGGTATACGATTAGGAACTGTAAAAACAATCACCAGCGACAGCAATCTCACACTATATGCTAACTCATTGGCGACTGTGTCAAATATTGCGTTTCAGCACACCGAAAGAGATACTTATTCAACCCCAGGACAAGGAGATAAATATCTAAAATACCCGCAAGTTGGAGTTATAAAATAAATGTCAAGCCAAATTAATTACAATATAATCGACGGAACTTATCCTGTTGCAGGACAGGATAACAGTAGTCAAGGATTCCGAGATAATTTTACTAATATCAAAGATAATTTTGAATACGCCTATAATGAAATCACCGACCTACAAAATAAATCTTTGTTACGAGCTCCGTTGACTAATGGAATTTTTAACAATGACATGCAAGGGAACGTGATTACTAATGCTAAAACTCAAGGTTTTAGGGATCAGCTTTACAATATTAGTAATGCAGCTTCTGGTAATATTATTGTAGACTTTAACACCGGGTCTTACCAAACAGTTACACTAGCAGGCGCCACAACTATTACAACTTTTTCTAGTTTTTCACAAACCTCAGGAAGTTTTGCTAGAATTAAATTACAAGTGACTGTAAATTCAACTGCTAGTACACTTACTCTTCCTGCCACTGTGTCTATCGGGGCCGCAAATTTAGCAGGGTATGACACAGGTACAAGGACTATTACATTCGATCAGCCTGGAATTTACGTTTATGAATTTAATACATTAGACGGTGGCACCACTTTTGCTGTTGTTGATGTATCAAATAACAGTAGAAATATAATGGGTGGTAATCTTATTATTACCAGAGGAATATCAAACGTTGCAGTCACTGGAATTAGTATGACTGTAAGCAATGTTGCAGGAGTTGCAGTTGGCAATATTACAGCAACTAATTTTATAGGCAATATCATTAGTGCAGGGGCAAGTGCTAGTTACACTGGTAATGTTACTGCAAATTATCTATTAGCAAACACTGGTATTCAAGGTAACTTGATCACATCTAGTCAGCCCAACGTAACTTTACTAGGCACATTGACCAGCTTGAGTGTAAGCGGTAACGCTAGCATAGGAAATTTAACTGTCAACGGAATGTCTGACTTATGTGGTGGCGACATGGTTGGTGTACAATTTGCCAATGCAACCAACTCTGGAACTACTACAGCATTCAGCAATATCGGTTTAGTCGTGATAAATCCTGCTAGCGGCACCATTGCATCACATACTTTGGTTATGCCTGTTGGTCAAAGCGGCCAAATTCTGCGTGTAATTTTTGCCAATACTGTAACTTCTTTAACTCAATCCGGAACTGGAACCGACACGGTCTTTGGAGCAATTACCACCGGCAATACTGCTGGCGGAACAACATGGGCTTACTATAAAAATACCAATATTAATAGCACATACGGCGCTTGGTATAGAATAGGTTAAGTTTATCTTTATTGTTGACTCCTAGCACTGGCTTGTGTATAATAAGTCAAACTAGGAGTTTTCTTTTATGCAAATCGATTTAAACAAATACAAAAAATTTGTCAATGCTGTTACCAGCAAAGAATCAAACAATTACGACTATCTGCATCGCAGAATTGAAGAACTGCGAAATCAAACAGGATCCACTTTTAATCCTGCGCTATTACTGACCGCAGCCATCGGTATTGCTGCCGAAGGCGGTGAATTTGCAGAAATTCCCAAAAAGATTTTTTTCCAAGGTAAACCATTCAATGACGAAGCTCGATTTCATATGAAACGTGAATTGGGAGATATTATGTGGTATTGGGTCAATGCCTGCAGAGCATTAGATTTAGATCCAAATGATGTTATTCAAGAAAATGTAAATAAATTAGAAAGTCGTTATCCTGGAGGCAAATTTGACATAGCCCATAGCGAACATCGAAAAGAAGGCGACCTTTGAGGTATAAATGACAACAAATTTTAAAATGAATGAACTAACGTACAATTACCTATTAGAAATTCACGAATTAATGTCAGTGGGTAGAATTAGTCTAGCCAGAGATAAATTAGAAGAACTACTAGGTATTAATCAAAATCTAATTGCTTAGGATATATTATGCACCCACTTACTCCGGACCTTACACAATTAAAAGACGAAGAACTACATAAAAAATTAAGTGAATTAACTCAACGTCTCACTGTTTCATATAAACACGGAAATTATCCAATAGTTGGACAATTGCATATGTTGATTGATGATTATCAGGCTGAAGTCACACGTCGACAACAAAAAGTATTAGAAGAATTATCGGAAAAAAATAATAAGTTTGACGGAATCATTGATATTAAATGAACTACGACACTTACGGACAATCCAGAATTACCACCGACGACCTCTGTGAGTTGTTGTATAAAAATCCCGAGTTAGATTTATCTAATTTTCAAGTCGACGATTATGTTCAGTATAACAAGGCAGTAAAATCCTTGTATGCATCATTTTCAAAATTAAAGCCATATCGTCCTGTAGATTGGAAAAGTATAGAAGAATTTGACCAATTTCAACAAAGTCAGTGGTACATGCCAGAATCGTATAAAAAATTAGATATCGCAGAACATGTTTTGAGTCTTTGCAAAAGCCAAGCAGAACTTCAGCGTGTGGGAGAAGAATTAATTTTATATCAAGAAAGAAATTTATTCGATTTGCTTCGTTTTCTGAAATATCTAATAGACACTCTTAAAAAAAATAAAATTGTTTGGGGAGTTGGTAGAGGAAGTAGTGTGGCCAGTTATGTACTGTACCTATTAGGCGTACACAAAATTAATAGTCTATATTACGATCTTGACATCAAGGAGTTTTTAAAATAAAATGTCAAAAATGTATGTTTCTGCCACAGGGCAAAAAATTAACATGGACAAATTGAGATTATTGCATGAAAAAGAAAATGCAGTAGGAAATATGTCTGTTAATGCTCGCGGCGACGAAATTGACAATCATGGAAACATAATAAAAACTAGAAATGAAAAGATGCGAGAGCATTACAAAAATAAACAGAATGGTGGAAAATAACTATGGCAATGGAAAATCCGTTTGATCAAAAAATAAAATTTAAATTTACAAATAAAATTAAAAAATTAATGCCCTTGCACGATCATGTCATCGTTACAGATATGAATTTCGGTCAGCGTACACTTAGCAGTGGCATTGTATTATTGGGCGATGATGCAAAGACGGATGGTATTCGTCCACGGTGGGCAAAAGTATATGCTGTCGGCCCAGATCAAAAAGATGTTGTAGTGGGGCAATGGATTCTCATTGAACACGGTCGTTGGACAAGAGGTGTTGAAGTTGAAATTGACGATGTTCAATTTACAGTAAGACGAGTGGATGCATCAGCAATTATGATGGTCAGTGATCAAGAGCCAATGGCTGATGATATGATGTCAACCGCTGTTCATGCAGAGAGAAAACAAAGAGAATATTATGGCGAATAAAAGTTGGACATTGACGCCTGAAGAAGATCCAGCCGATCCCGAAAGTCTATTATTAACATTTCCGCCAGATTTATTAGAATCCATGGGTTGGAAATCTGGTGATACGTTAGAATGGAAAGATAACGGCGACGGGTCTTGGTCTTTAACTAAAAAAGAATAACATGGGTTTTCGAATAACTTGGGACGCCAATAAAATTATTAGCGATCTTCGTGCTTGTACAGCTCAAGCAGCGTCTACATACAATGATGGCTATAGCGCATGGGATTGCAAAAAAGATTTGCTCACAGTTAAATATGCGTTAGATGAAATGTTAGAACGTTGCCCAAATTTTTCGACTGTTGAAGACTCATTTCACGAAGAGATGTCCAAACAAAAAACTTGGAAGGTGTTAAATGACAAAATGTAAAACATGCAATAAAGAATATTCGATTACCTGTGATTACAATCAAGGACGGTGCCCCAACCATCCTCCACAAATCAATGCTTATACATTGAGATATTTTAATTTAATGAAATTTATTAACAGTATTTTTAATCGTAATAAAACAAACTAATTTAAAGGAAAATTTTAATGGCTTATATTACCGTTAGTGCAGATGTTGACGTTGACTTGGAAGAATTCGACACGTATGAACTATTAGAAGAATTGGAAAAACGAGGGATGGATTATAATTCAAAATATGTGGATTCAGATCATATGCGAGAACTACTAGAAACTATATGGCTCAAGCGCAGAAACGGCAATGTTAATTATCAGTCTGAATTAGATCAATTGATTTACGGAGTTTTAGGTAAAGTTGTATGATATTCAATCATATTAAGAATCTTAAAAAAGAAGGTAAACGTATTGGCATTACCTTCAGCACATTCGATTTACTGCATGCCGGACATATTGCTATGTTGTCTGAATCTAAAAATCATTGCGATTATCTTATTTGCGGCCTGCAAACAGATCCTACTATCGACAGGCCCGATACAAAAAATAAACCAGTACAGACAATAGTAGAGCGCCAAATACAGTTAGCAGCCTGTAGATATGTGGATGAAGTAGTTATATATCAAACAGAAAAAGACCTCGAAGACATATTGCTTACTTTACCAATTGATGTTAGAATACTGGGTGTCGAGTATGCAGACAAAGAATTCACAGGCAAACAAATTTGTGTTAACAGAAAAATTGAAATTGTGTATAACGGGCGAGATCATAGTTTTAGTTCTAGCAGTTTGCGGAAAAGAGTAGCCAATGCCGAAGCCAGTAAGCAAACCTAATAGATCCAAGGAACAAGCCAGGAATTTATTAAAAAGCATAGGTTTGTTAAAGAATTATAGAATTATTCAAGGCAAAGAACGAGAAAAAGTATTCACTATGTTACATATGATCCCATCTACACACAGTAATAATCAACGATTTTGGTGTGAAACTTGGAAAGTTGGTAATATAACATATAATCACTATACCGGAAGTGGATTAGACGATTTAGAAGAGGTAACAGATGAGTAATGGCGGAAAGGGCAGTAGTCCAAGACCATTTAGTGTTAGCCAAGAAGAATTTTCAAATAGCTTTGAAAGAATTTTTGGTAAAAAGAACAAAGACTTAGATGTCGAAAAATCTAAATGTTATTGCTACAACTGCAATAAAGATTACACAGAACCCGGACAGATATTTCCATATGTAATGACACGTATGATACTTTGTCCCTCATGCGGCAATAAACGTTGCCCACATGCCACTGACCATAATTTAGAATGTACAAACAGCAATGATCCAGGACAGCAAGGTAGCAGATATAGTTAAAATCTATAATGTTCATAATTATAGAAAAAATAATGTTGTTTACGTCGGAACTCCTAAATGTGGGTCGAGGTATTATTCGACATTGTTATTAGAAAATGGATGGGATCAAGTACCGTTTTGGTCCATCGATTGGACCAACGACTATGTATTCGGATTTATTCGGGACCCGCTTACTCGATATTTAAAAGGACTAGTTCAAGATATTTTTGAATCAGAAAGTGAAAATTTCGATCATCACATATCCAGTCTTATGTCAGAGTTTAACAAATTTAATTTACCAATGACTCCCCATTCTATTCCTGTCACTGTTATGCTAAATGGGTACTGTGATAAAATAAATTGGATTCCGATTGGACCAGAATCACATAATTATTTTATCAACATTTGTAAAAATCATTCAATTGAAATAGGCCAATACGACAGTGAAAATATAGACCCACATCATTCCAATGGGTATAAACAAGCAGTCTACCAACGATTGAAAGATTTATTTGTAGAAAACGATTTGTATCATTTATTTTTCGAACAAGATCATAAGTTATACGATTCGATAAAAAAGAAGTTTGAACAAAATTAACATTTATAGTATAATACATATATGAAAGAACTATGGACTGAAAAATACCGACCCAAAGAGTTGGACGGTTATGTGTTTACCGACAATCATACTAGAGAACAGATAGAGACTTGGGTGAAAGAAAAGTCTTGTCCCCATCTATTATTGTATGGTCCGGCTGGCACTGGGAAAACTACTCTAGCTAAAATTTTAGTTAATCAATTGAATATTGATGAGTTTGATTTTTTGCAAGTTAATGCCAGCAGAGATAACGGTGTAGATTTTCTTAAAAATAAAATCGAAGGTTTTGTAAGCACAATGCCTTTTGGTGATTTAAAAATTGTGTTATTAGATGAAGCTGATTATCTGAGTCCCAATGCACAAGGGTTGTTGCGTGGATTAATGGAAACATATCAAGCTCAAGCAAGATTTATTCTTACTTGTAATTTAGTGCATAAAATAATCACACCTTTGAAATCTCGATGCACAGAAATTAATATCAATAAAACAGATCAAACAGAATTCACCGCCCGGGCCGCAACAGTTTTGATGACGGAAAGTGTAGAGTTTGATTTAGATACATTGGATAGTTATGTTAGAGCAACATATCCAGACTTACGTAAATGTTTAAATTTGTTACAACCAAATAGCACAACAGGTAAATTAATTAGTCCCAAAGAAAGTGACGGCGGCACAGCAGATTACAAATTAGCTATGGTGGATTTACTTAAATCTGGCAAAATAAAAGATGCACGTAAACTTTTGTGCAGTCAAGCCAGACCTGAAGAGATGGAAGATATTTTTCGTTGGATGTATGATAATCTTAATTTGTGGAGCAGTACTGATGAAGGACAAGACGAAGCTATTATGATTATTCGAAAAGGGTATGCAAATCATAGTCTTGTAGCAGATTATGAAATTAATTTGTCAGCTACATTAGTGGAGTTGTCTAGAATTGAGCAGTAAAAACATTTATCTTGTGGCCTACTACAGTGCTAAACCCAAAGACCCCAAACTTACCAAAATAGCTGGATATATGAGAGACCCGGCTAATTTTGAATACGACGAATCAATAAATATTACAAGAGGGTTAAAGACAAAAGATCAAAATCTTGCCAGAGTTATCCTAAATTTGACGAACAAAACTGTGATCAAAAATAGTTTCAATGAAAACAAAGATTTTGCTACATTGTTGGCCCACTATCAAGAAGGGTATCCCAAATATATCAATCCCTTGATAGCACAATTATACAAGGATGAACTCAATGAACCCAGCAATGTATCAGGCGAAAAAGAAAAAGAAAGCAGTGGATCCTAATGCACCACCGCGTCCTACACTATTGGGTCACGAAAAAGAAATGAAAGTATGGCGAGATCAATTTGGAAAATTGGCTCAACAAAATACAGATCAGGCTATTAATATAAACACTCTCCAAAGAAAAATTAATAGATTAGAATCGCAATTAGATGCAGTTACAAGTTTTGTTAATAGAAAATTAAGGTAAAATAAATGAAGAAAATTATTCTAACTGACGCAGACGGCGTCTTGTTGGATTGGGAATATGCTTTTGATGTTTGGATGGCACAACACGGATTCAAAAAGCAAGATAGTTTAAAATACAACATCGGCAAAAGGTACGGCATTGACGAAGAACAAGGTCGAAAGTTAATTAAAATCTTTAACGAATCGGCACACATGGGATTTTTACCACCCTTGCGCGATGCTATGCATTATGTAAAAAGATTGCACGAAGAACATGGGTATGTGTTTCATTGCATCACCAGCTTGACCACAGATGAAAATGCCTGCGAACTACGCAAAATGAATCTACGTAAGTTGTTTGGCCAAACAGTGTTTGAAAAGTTTATTTTCTTAGAAACAGGCGCAGATAAAGATGGTGTTCTCGAACAATACAAAGATACTGGCTATTGGTGGATTGAGGATAAAATTGTAAACTGTCAGGTTGGCACAAAAGTAGGATTGCGTAGTGTATTAGTGGAACACGGCCATAATATGGACTATAATGATCCACAAATTCCCCGTGTTAAAAATTGGAGAGATATCTTTAATTTAGTAACAGTGGGGAGTGTTCCTCCCCACTGATTAATTAAATCTCCTTATAGATTTTTAAAACTTCGATAACAGCAGGGTGACGCTGAATATCTTTTCCAGTAAGTTCAGTGCCTGCTACATATTGACAATGACTATAACTCTCAACCAGTGCTTTAAAATCCAATAATCCGTTGTCGGGATCTTTGCGATCAGCTTGGCGTGTATCGCCAGTTACAATCATTTTACTATTTTCGCCTAAACGTGTTAACAGCATTTTCATCTGATTTGGTGTCGCGTTTTGCATTTCATCTGCAATAATCCACGAGTTTTTAAATGTCCGTCCACGCATGAATGCTAGTGGAGATATCTCGATGATTTGTTCATCTAGCATTCGGGCTATTTCCTTGCGGTCGTAGTATTCCGCTAAAACATCAAACAATGGTCTAGTCCAAGGCTCCATTTTTTGATTAAGATCCCCTGGTAAAAATCCATGCTTTTCGTCATCTACTCCAACGGCCGGTCTGGTCAGCACAATTTTAGTAATCACCCCCTCTTTGAGTGCTTTAATCCCAGCTAACATAGCCAACATAGTTTTACCCGTACCAGCAGGGCCTGTGGCAAAAACAATAATTTTTGCAGGATCCGTTAGTAGGTTAATATATGTTTCTTGATTTAGTGTTTTGGGAAGTAAATGAACTTGACGTTTTTTACTGTAATAGGTATTTAAGCTTACTACATTATTTTCTATGACTTGAGCTTGAAAATCTCTGGTTTTTCTCTTTGACAATGTGTCCTCCTAATAAGAGAATGGACATTTTTATTGTTAGCACGGATCCACTAACAACAAGATCCACAGTAATATTTAAATTTTTTTTCTCCCACCAATCAATAGTTTTAATAATTTTTAAAAATAACTAAGTATTAGGCTAACCTGTATTTTTTTAAATAATACAGATTCGACATTTCAATTCAAATAAGAACTTGTATAAATACTCATATGCCTGCAAATATAAAAGACGTATTACAAAATATTAAAGATATCTACATGACTGATAGTAGTATAGAGACTCTATTAGACTACGAGCGTGTTCTTGATGAGTTAGATCTATATGCTTTTAAAAATTGGAA
>Ga0049080_10000612_pt1 | contig 12000 bp, 13 predicted proteins | sample GreLakmeER15MSRF_FD_66716 | JGI IMG/M metagenome (GOLD analysis project Ga0049080, IMG submission 66716) | Freshwater lentic microbial communities from great Laurentian Lakes, MI, USA - Great Lakes metaG ER15MSRF | ecosystem: Environmental > Aquatic > Freshwater > Lake | place: Great Lakes... | reverse complement strand
GCATCAATTGAAACTCATGGCTTATACAACTTGAAAGATTTCTTACCTAAGAAACCAAGCGAAGTTGAACTTAAAGTCATGAAAGAAATGTTTGAAGCCAGTGTAGATGGTCAAGCATATGACGCAGCTCGTTGGGGTAACTACTACAAACCAAGAGGTGTAACGATAGTCTCAGCTGAATCAGCCACACCTGTAGCACAAACAGCAACACCAGCACCAGCAGATGAAGAATTTGAAACTGCTCCAGCTGTGGTCGCTCCAGTAGTCGCAGAGGCCGCACCAGCGGCTCCTACAGCACCAGTTGCAACACCTCCTGCAGGTGGAACAGCACGTGCTGAGGACATCCTAGCGATGATCCGTAATCGTCAAAAGACTAGCTAAGTAGTACAATCTAGATGTTGAGTAGATTAGATGATATAATCTATCCAAACCGTTGTGAAGTTATAGAAATAGAAGCTTCACAACGGTACATCTACCCCATTTTTAAAAATGGCAGCGGGTCTATTAAATGGTATGCTGTAGATAAAAAATATAAAAGTCTGTTTAACGAACAACTCCAAAAATTACAGTCAATTGATGTGATAATCAGAGATCCTTTGACTAGATTTATTTCTGGTGTTAACACTTATGTGTTTAATACCAAACGCGACAATCCAAATTTGGACATTAACACAATATTACATTTTGTAGAAAATTATTTATTTCTTAACAGACACTATTCTCCACAGTTGGGCTGGTTGATAAATTTATCAAGATATATAGATAAAAATACAAAATTAAATCTTTACGGAATGGAATCATTGACTGAGTTTACTCCATTAACTGTAGTTCCAGATGAAGAAAAAATTCTAGATGCTAACGTTATTCAACGATTAAACACAAACATATATAATGAAATTTATCTAAGATTGGATAAACAATTATTTAACTTAATTGGACAACAATTAACGTTTACAGAAATACTTAAATACATTGAAATTCAAGATCCTATTGCTTATTCAAAATTAAAATGCATTGCCCTAGATTAGAACATTTTGTCCGCTTCAATCCAGATGGTTCAGTTGGATGCTGCGGTCATATGACCAATAATCCTAGTTTTAAATCTTATGAAGAACTTCAATCAAGCCATTGGTTATCAAACATTAAAGATAACATGACTAAAAATGTTTGGCCAACAGAATGCCAACGATGTGAACTCAGAGAAAAAGAATCTAATACCAGTATCAGACTAGACAGTATCAAACGGGATCAGGTTTTTAAACATCTACGCAATGACTATTTGATAGTTGGTGGAGTATTAGACAACGTATGTAACAGTGCTTGCCTTACCTGTAACGCAGAGCATAGCACTAAGATTGGTGGCCTAACTAGTAAAAAATATATTAAAATTAATAATGCTGATAGATTCTGGGCATTACCATTAGATCGTATTGTACATTTAGACATCAACGGTGGCGAACCTAGCTATAGTAAAAACTATAAATATATCTTGGCTAATTTGCCTAAAAATGTTAAGTCTGTAAGGCTTAATACAAATTGCAATTCTGTTTTAGAAGAACTATGGACATTAAGTGAACGTGGAGTCCATGTTACAGTCACAGTCAGTTTAGACGGTGTTGGCCCTGTGCATGATCTTGTGCGTTGGCCAATTACCTGGGATAAATTTTATAAGAATTTACAGCGTTATATGGAAATGCCAGTCAAGTTAAATACATGGACTACTGTGAGTGCGTTAAACATAGACGATCTGCCAAATATCATTGAATTTACTAAACAGCATAACTTAGAGCACAGTTATGCTTACCTAACAACACCAAGAGAATTAGCAGTTGAAAATAAAGGAACACCAGAAAATTTGGCATACATACAAGAGCAAAAACGGTTAAGAAACATATGAAAATAGCAATCACAGGTGGCACTGCTGGTATTGGACTAGCACTAGCAAAACAGTTTGAAATCAATGGGCATGAAGTCTTACCATTGAGTCGTCGTAATGGATATAATATACGTAGCCTACCTAAGGTAGCGGCTATGATTGAACCTTGTGACATGTTTATTAACAATGCACAGATTGGCTTTGCACAAACAGAATTACTGTTTGAAATATGGAGTCGCTGGGAAGGCCAAGAAAAAACCATAGTAAACATCAGTACACAGATGACTGACATGCAGGTTCCACCTAAGCGTGAATGGGACGAATATATTATACAAAAGAAAGCACTAGAACTAGCAGAGAATCTACTAACAGAACGTAACGTATGGCCACGACAGATAATGATTAGACCTGGTGCAATCGCAACACAATCAGGACAAAATCCACCTGAATATAAAAATGTAGATGATTATGCCCAAGGAGTATACGAGTGGATAATAAAGAATATCTAACTAACCGTGCATTCTGCCCAATGCCATGGACAGGGCTAATGTATAATTTCAATGGTGAAGTAAAAAACTGTATCAGGAGTGCTGAATCTATAGGTAATCTCAGACATAACACCATTGAAGAAATTTTGTTATCAGACAAAAATAAAAAAACACAAAGTGATATGTTAAAAGGTATTCCTGAAACTAGATGCAATCCCTGTTATAGTTTAGAAGGAGCAAAAAATAATTTTGATATCATCAGCGATAGAGTTTTTTATCTAAAAGAATTAAAATCTGTTGATAAATCTACTTACAAAGAAAATACATTTGATCTACATACCATTGATGTACGATGGAGTAATCTTTGTAATTTTGCCTGTGCTTATTGCTATCCAGATTATAGTAGTCGATGGGCTACAGAATTAAACGTAGTTGAGACAGCACCCAATGATGAACAACGCCAACAATTTAAAGAATTTGTGTTTAAACATGCTGCTCAATTAAAACATGTTTATCTGGCAGGAGGTGAACCGCTGCTGATTAAAGAAAATTTTGAATTAGTAACTCTATTGAAACAGGTAAATCCAACAGTTAACCTACGCATCAACACTAATTTAAGTAAGGTAGACACAAAAATATTTGATCTGATATGCACATTCCCTAATGTACATTGGATTGTCAGTGTAGAATCTATAGAACAGGAATATGAATACATACGCTGGGGTGGAGTATGGACAGATTTTTTAGATAATCTGAATATCATCGGCAAATTAAATCATAAAATTAGTTTTAACATGTTGCATTTTTTGTTAAATTATCACTCAATATTTGATTGTATTAAATTTTTAAGATCATTGGGATTCCATGACAATAGTTTTGTTATTGGGCCGCTGGTTAAACCAGATTATCTAAACATTAGACATTTACCAAAAAATATGCTACAATCAGTAGAGCAAGAATTACAAGACTGGATCAATCAAAAACCTGGATTTTTACTTGAAAACGGCCTAGTAAATATGCTACAATACATAAAAACTCCTATAGACAGCAACATTAATTATTGCGTAGATAAGATATCAGAAATGGATCAACGCAGAGGTATTAACAGTAGAGCAGTTTTTGAAAAATTATATAAAGAGATAAATCTTGGCAATTAATAAATTATACATTTCACATGAAAAATATAATTGGATTGATAATTCATCTATACTATTGATCGGTAAAAATATAAATGATGCAATAACAAATACAGAGTTGCAAGATTATCACGCTTCAATAAATGATATCAGTGATAGTAATCTTGAAGCTATTTTTTCAAATGCATTAAGCATACATCTAGTTGAACTTGATAACAAGTTCATTAATGGCTTAGATGGAACAGACAGTAATTTTTGGTTCGCGTATGGAAAACTATTTAAGGAATTAACGAGAGTCAATGATAAAGTTAAAGACTTTGATTGGATTGAAAGATTAAATTTTGATTCATTTGATTTTAATTTTTTATATAAACCACGTATATCACAGCGTCCTGTTTTATGGACCGTAGGTTGTTCGGTGACATATGGTCATGGAATCGATATTAATCAACGATGGGGAGCATTATTGTCTAAAATGGTTGAATTACCTGAAGTATCTCTATCATATCCCGGAACATCTGTAGTTTGGGCGTGTGATCAGATCCTGAGATCAGATATCCAAAAAGATGATATAGTTGTCTTGGGTTTAACTAGCCTAGCCAGATTAGATTATGCAGAAAATTGGCAATTAAAAAGTCTTCCTGCATGCCAATACGATAAAATAAAAAAACCGTTACAATATTGGTCTTTAGAGTATTTTGACAGTCCGACACATATCATGTTAAACATGAGATATATTTTACAAATTATAAATTACTGTAAGAAATTAGGAGCAAAAGTAATAATTGCTAATCTATTAGACATGACTTGGATGCCTATTATATTTAGAAATTGCAAAAATTTTATCGATCTTACGCAAGGATTAAAAACAACAGAATCATTGGAATTTATAGACATGGGTGATGATAATATTCATCCAGGACCTAAGCAACATCAGCACTACGCTGAACAAATATTTAATTTTATTAAGGAAAAACATCATGGCAAAACCGTTTGATATATCAAAATTTAGAAAATCAATCACCAAAAGCATCGAAGGCTTAGGCATTGGCTTTAACGATCCTACAGATTGGATCAGCACTGGCAACTACACATTAAACTATTTACTATCTGGTAATTTTGAAAGAGGTATTCCAATGGGTAAAGTAACTGTATTTGCAGGTGAATCGGGTGCAGGCAAATCATTTATCTGTAGTGGTAATATCGTACGTGGTGCACAAGAGCAAGGCATTTATGTTATCTTGATTGATACAGAAAACGCACTTGATGAAGCATGGTTACACGCACTTGGTGTAGACACTAGCGAAGAAAAACTACTCAAACTTAACATGGCTATGATCGATGATGTAGCTAAAGTTATCAGTGACTTTGTTAAAGAATATCGTACACTACCAGAAGAAGATCGTCCTAAGGTCCTGTTTGTTATAGATAGTTTAGGTATGATGCTAACTCCAACAGACGTTAATCAATTTGAAGCAGGTGAAATGAAAGGTGACATGGGTCGTAAACCTAAAGCACTTACAGCACTTGTTCGTAACTGCGTGAACATGTTTGGTACATTGAATCTTGGATTAGTTTGTACTAATCATACATACGCAAGTCAAGATATGTTTGATCCTGATGACAAGATTTCAGGTGGTCAAGGTTTTATCTACGCGTCGAGTATCGTTGTAGCTATGCGCAAACTTAAACTTAAAACAGACGCTGACGGCAATAAGACCACAACCGTCAACGGTATACGTGCCGCTTGTAAGATTATGAAAACTCGTTATGCCAAGCCTTTTGAGTCCGTTCAAGTAGAGATTCCATATGAAACTGGTATGAGTCCATACAGTGGCTTAACAGACATGTTAGAAGCTAAGAGTTTATTATCAAAAGAAGGCAACAGTTTAGTTTATACCTTTGCTGACAAAACGACTATTAAACAATTCCGCAAAGCGTGGGAACGCAATGAAGATGGTTGTTTAGATAAAGTAATGAAAGAATTATCATCAAATATTAATTTGCTAAGTACTGAGTCAAAAGTAGTTGAAGAAACAGAAGAGGAGACAGCAGAATGAGCATTGAATTAGATATTGCCAGTGAAGTTTGGCTTACTTGTAAAGAGTATATCAATCTTAAAGATCGACAAGCTGCCGCTGATCATGTTATTAGTGTCGCAGCTGATCACAATATCACTGAAAGTGAACTTAAAATCTTTGGTGGCACTGATGCTTATCTAGGTCGTGCTGTTAAAGAGTATCTTGGCGATGAAGAAGATGAAGCAATCGCTGATGAAGAAGATGACGGTAGTGACTACTAGTGGAAAAGAAATATTTTCCTATTAACACTGCAACCGCGTGCAAACTAAAATGGAACTGGAGTACCTTATATCTCAATACAGGTACAACCAGATCATGCCATAGAACTGCGGAAACTGAATTAACTCCAGAAAACTTTCAAGAGTTTCATAATACTGCTCTTAAGATTTCTGATAGGGAAAATATGTTAAACGGGCAATGGCCCACTACTAGTTGTAAATATTGTAAAAATATAGAAGACGCTGGCGGGCACAGTGATAGAATGCTGCATCTAAAAATACCAGGCGCATATCCTAAAGAATTAGATGTAGATCCACAAGCAACACACGTAAGTCCAACTATCTTAGAAGTTTATTTTGACAATGCCTGTAATCTAGGATGTTTATACTGTGATGAAAGTTTAAGTTCTTCTATAGCAGAAGAAAATCGTAAATTTGGTGCTTTTGAATCTTCGGGCATACAGTTATTGCCACTTAAAGAAAAGAATTATAAATCATTGGTTCCATTTTTTTGGGATTGGTTTATTAAACATGGTAATAGTTTGGAACGACTACATCTACTTGGTGGAGAATCATTTTATCAGAAAGAACTAGATAAACTTTTAGACACAATAGAATCAACCCCAATTCCAAATTGTGAGTTTAATATAGTAACCAATTTAATGTATCCATTAGAGAGGTTACAAAAATATTTAGATCGTATAAAGTCTATGGTAGCTAACAGAAAAATAAAACGATTTGACCTAACAGTTAGTATTGACTGCTGGGGACCACAACAAGAATACGTACGATGGGGCTTAGATTTAGAACAATTTACTAAAAACTTTGAATATCTTATCCAACAAAAATGGATAACTATCAATATAAATCAGACTATTAGTGTGTTAACATTAAAAACTATGCCAGACTTAATAGTTAAATTAAATGAATGGAGAAAGGTACATCCAATTGGACACTATATGTCAGAGGTTGCACCACAACCAAGCTATATGAAATTGTCTATTTTTGGCCTAATAGAATTTAAAGAAGATTTTGAAAAGATCCAATCAATGATGCATAATTCTAATGAGCATGATCAAACAGCTAAGTCATATATGCAAGGAATTTTTCAAACCTGTACAGAAAATAATAATCCAACTGAAATTAAAAAATTATTAACATTTCTCAATGAAAAAGATCGAAGAAGAAATACTAATTGGCGTGAACTTTTTCCATGGATAATTAAATACGAGGACTTATGTGGTATTCAAAAGTAGTAGCAAGTTTAGGTAGTATTCCTGATTTCATTCAACACTATGAAAGAGAATTAGATGACGCACGAAAGGAAGTTACGGTCTATGGCAACATAGAAAAGAATCTTGCTGGCCTGCCCGGAATTACAGAACGACGCTTTAATCAATTGCAAGAGATTGAAGCAGTTCTTAATTTCCTTAACATTCAGTTAAGAAAAATACGCAAGAAACACTTCCAAAAGTATCTAGAAGGATATGCTCGTGCGCTGACTAGCCGCGATGCTGAAAAATATGTGGATGGCGAAGACGAAGTTATCGATTTTGAAACTATTATTAATGAAGTAGCACTCTTACGTAACAAATGGCTAGGCATCATGAAGGGATTAGAAAGCAAAAACTTCATGCTTGGACACGTTACACGTTTGAGAACAGCAGGCATGGAGGACGCATCAATTGGCTAGAAAATCAGAAAAAATATTACAACAACTACGTGGATATGAAAGTTTTTTAGGTAGCTTAAGAACTATATGTGACATGGGCAGTGGTACAGGTGATGATATTACCTGGTGGGCTACATTAACTACCTTAGAAGATGATATTCCTTTTAATTATCGTTGTTTTGCTGTAGACAATAACGAAACAAACCTTAATAAGATACCTAATTTAGAAAATATTACTAAAATACATAGAGATTTTACACAACCATATATTATACCAACAAATATAGATTTACTATGGAGTCATGATAGTTTACAGTACAGTATCAACCCTATAGATACCCTAAAAAATTGGAATGAACAAATGTCTGTAAATGGTATGTTGATTCTAAGTGTTCCACAATCTAATGGTGTAGAATATAATAGATACTTTAGTCGGACTTACAGCGGATGCTATCATAATTTTACACCCACTAGTTTAATCTATATGCTAGCTGTCAATGGATTTGACTGTCGAGATGCATATCTCTTAAAAGAATTTGGTGATCCGTGGATACATATGGCTGTTTATAAATCTGATATTGCGCCAATGGATCCTGCAACTACTAGTTTAATGCAATTGGCTGATAATATGTTACTGCACCCAACCGTAATCAATAGTATCAATAAGAATGGATACATACGTCAAGAAGAAATAATTTATCCATGGTTAGATGGTGGAAAATATTTTATAGATTGGGTTCCGCAACGCACCGAGTTGCCACCAGATATGCCAGATCCTATTGTAACAGGAATAATTAATACTTCTGTGCAAGCAAAAAAATCTACAATAGTACAAGCAAGCAAAGTTGAAAAAGCAACAACTCTGTTAAAACCGGTAGGTATTACTCGTCCCCCAAAACAAATATATAAATCAAAATGATAAACAGAGTTGTTTTATGCACGGGCGGATATGATCCCTTGCACTCAGGACACATAGAATATTTCCGTGAAGCAAAAAAATTAGGTGACATCCTAGTAGTTGGGGTAAACAGTGATAGTTGGCTCCGCCGCAAGAAAGGTCGTGAATTTATGCCCGGCCATGAACGTATTAAGATCATTGAAAATCTACGTATGGTAGATCATTGTATTTTATTTGATGACGACAACGGCAGTGCTATAGAAGCTATACGCAATGTCAAGATGATGTATCCCAACAGCCAGATCATATTTGCCAATGGTGGTGACCGAACAGTAAAAAATTGTCCAGAAATGTCTGAATCAGATGTGATATTTGAATTTGGGGTGGGTGGTACAGATAAAAAGAATAGTAGTAGTTGGATCTTAGAAGAATGGAAAGCACCCCGCACAGATCGCCCATGGGGTTACTACCGTGTCCTGTACGAAGTTCCTGGCACTAAAGTAAAGGAACTTATTATCAACCCAGGGCAAAGCCTGTCCATGCAACGACACTATGATCGTGACGAACATTGGCATGTGGCTGAAGGGCGTTGCCACGTTGATTTTGAGAACGATACCCAACAAAGCCATACCAAACTTAAACCGCACGATCAGTTTACTATTCGTGCAGAACACTGGCATAGACTAAGTAATCCCTACGATACCCCATGTAAAATCGTTGAAATACAATACGGAATAGCCTGCGATGAAGATGATATAGAACGTAGATAAATACTATATCATGAAAATACGCGACATTCTATTAGAAAATCTAGTACTAGAAACACCTGAAGAGGTGCGATCTGAAATCATACAAAAAATATCAAAAATACAGGATGAGCCTGATCTAATTAATGTATTAAAATTTACTAAACAATATGCTTACAAAAAAGACGTAGGAAAACTGTCCACAGTTAAGGGCTTTAAAGATAGTGTATCTAATATTATTTTACAAGCGGTAGGTAATGTAGACGCTCCTGACACATTAATACGAGCATTCTTAAAACGTCTGAGCACAGATGGTGTAATTAAAGAAAATCTACTACTTACAACCGGAATGGTACATCTAATGGATGATATAGTAGATAAGAAGTTCTTAGGCATTTTCAACGCTATTAAACTAGATTTATTTGAAAAAATATCTGGTAAAATGGGAGAAATGGGGGATGTGGGTAAGGGGGAATATCTATTATCTATACTCAGTCCGAGAATAGTACGCAGAGGTGCCCCTGGTGATATCGCTATAGCAAAAACTAAAGTTGAGCTTAAAGCTGGTGAGAGCGGACGGTTAGGACCTGCAGGATCACAAGCTCTTGCTGGTCGTTTTGATGAATTTTATTCATTGTGTAATAAAAATAAACTTATATCTAAAGGTTCCAAATTACCAAATCCTGTAGATATGAACTTTACACTTAATATGAGTAAATTTTCTGCATTTTTTGGTAATGAACAAGCCAGGGTATCTAGGGCGTTAGCAATAGCATTAAAAATGCATTATCCAACACTAAACACTACAGCTATGGCTAAGTCAATTGTCCGCGGTGGGCAAATCGATGGCCAAGAATTAAAAGCTCAAATGTTAGCTGCATCATACAGTGTATATCAAGCCGCTAAAGGGTTCAATGGTATATTACTAACAGACTATGGTATTAATCGTTATCTATATATGAATACTCCCCAATCAGCTGCATCCGCTGGTAATTTTGTAACAGTTAAATTCCCAAGCTGGACAGATACACAAAGTAACACAATGAAAATCCAATTAAAATCATCGGCTAGATAAATTAGTTGACTTTTATCCAAACGTCGTATATAATAACTATTAATAAGAATTATTAGTATAGAGTTCTCAACCAATCAATTTATGATACATGCGGACTAATTCTAGATAGCTAGCTTCCGACGGGTCATATGCTAGTGGTGCAACACTAACACGAGAACTCTATACTAATATTTGGAGAGTTGGCCGAGTGGTCGAAGGCAGCGGCTTGCTAAGCCGTCCTCCCAGCGATGGGAGCATAGGTTCGAATCCTATACTCTCCGCCATACAGTGTAGCAAACAGTGAGAATTTGATGGAGATAGACATCTGTCTATGGTACAATGCTTGCTGTTACGAACATGTCCTACCCCCTGGGCTCCCCGGCATGTTTACCTTTTTATAGGGCCTTTAGCTCAGTTGGTTAGAGCAGAGGACTCATAATCCTTTGGTCCAGGGTTCGAGCCCCTGAGGGCCCACCAAAGATCACAGGCTCCCATCGTCTAGAGGCCTAGGACACCGCCCTTTCACGGCGGGAACACGAGTTCGAATCTCGTTGGGAGTACCAAATTTTGAGATAAAATATGATTACTAGGATAATGTGTGTCGGTTTTGGACGAATAAATGAAGCCATGGCTACATTAAGTTTTGATTTTAATTTATTTCCTCAATGCGATAAAACTATTATAATAAGTCCATATCCTCAGGAAGAATTTTTTAATTTGTTTTGCGAATTTGGTATAAATTCAGATACCTTTACAATAATAAATGACAACTACTTTGATCAATATTATGATACCAGCAGATGGGCTACTAGTTGGTATAAACAACAATTATTCAAGCTTTGTGCATTAGATCATTTTGATAGCGAATATTTTCTAATACAAGATTGTGATATTATACTATTCAAACCCTATAATATATTTGTAGATGGAAAACTTAATTTTAAAGTTGAGCCATTGTGGAATTCATATCAGCATGTTTATGGTGACATGATTGAAAAGATTTTAGGATTGAAAAGAGTAATCCAGGGAAGTTTAGTAAATGAACTAATGCCTTATGCTAAAAAAGATTGGCTAGAATTAGCGGCACATATTGAGAAAAAACATGATGCAAAGTTTTATTATGCTATATGTGATGTAAGACCATTCCATGAAAAATGGTTTAGTGAATATGAATTGCTGGGAATTTGGAAAACCAATCATACAGATTGGACTTATTTTATGAATCCCAGCCAACCAAAGATTGATTCCTGGGATGAATTTTATAATTTTAATTGGAAGAATTCCCATACGATAAAATTCCATTCTCCACCACTGAAATACATGTCTTTAAAAGAAACGAAAAAACTAGTAAAATTTCTTCGTGGTCTTGCAAAAAGTTAAATAGTAGTATATAATTATCTATATAAGAGGCCGCTATGACTGTAGAATTTCACAGAATTGAAGCATGCCACGTGGTACATAAACCATGGGGAACCGAAACTTGGCTTATGCCAGGTAATGATGTTTATCCGTTCGCACTTAAAGAATTAATACTACGAGCAGGGTTTGTGACCAGCTTACAAGTACACCAATTCAAATCAGAAAGTATTCATTTACATGTCGGGCATGGCGCTCTGGCTTACCACCCAAAGCCGTTTGACTGTGAGCGTTTCTTAGCAGGTGGATACACAGCAGAAGAACTAGCACAGATCAAAAGTGAATTAATTGTAGAAGAACTATTACCAGGTGCTGTGTTCCATACTCCACCCGGTACTGTCCACCGCATGATCGCACATGATGATTTACACTATACAGAAGCCAGCACTACTCAATTAGATGACGTTATACGTCT
>Ga0049080_10000611_pt1 | contig 12021 bp, 11 predicted proteins | sample GreLakmeER15MSRF_FD_66716 | JGI IMG/M metagenome (GOLD analysis project Ga0049080, IMG submission 66716) | Freshwater lentic microbial communities from great Laurentian Lakes, MI, USA - Great Lakes metaG ER15MSRF | ecosystem: Environmental > Aquatic > Freshwater > Lake | place: Great Lakes... | reverse complement strand
CAAATAAAATTAACATTTCAGGTTTACCAACATCAAGTTCTGGACTTGTATCAGGAGATTTGTGGAGAAATGGCAATGTAATTAACATTGTATAATCTTGAAAAACCACATCAACATTTCTCATATCCTAATCTGCCTTGTTTTCCAAGGAATAGGATATGCTCTGACAAAGAATCCGTTTATCGGTGCTATTACAGGGATATTCTTCTTTCTTGGCAGGGAGATTGCTCAAGCCGAGTATCGGAACATTGAAGCATCTGAAAGCAAGTTGAGGAAAGATATGAGTGTGTTGGGTGGATTGAATCCGAAATACTGGACGCTTAAAGCATTGATTGCAGACTTGACAATTCCTTCGCTACTAGTAATAACAATAGCAATAATCTTACACTATGCCATACACTAAAGAAAAATACGACCTTCCATCTGGATTCACTGATCTGGGTGAGGAGGTAAAACCAATGTCAATGCCAGAAATGGAAATGCCTAAAAGCGATTACCATTACCCATCACTCTATTTTGAGAACGCAGAGGGGCTTAAAAACCTTCCTAAAGAGGGTACTGCTACCATTGTATTCAAAAAGACTATGGAGAAGGATGAGACTACAATGCGCGATGGGAAAGAAACTAAACGTCATTGTGTTGAGTTGTGTATCTGTGGCATTAAACCAAAAGGCGCAAGCAAAATGGAATCTACAGCTAAAAAAGAAGATCCAGAAGATGCTATTGAAATGGGACTAGCTGAAGCTGGTGAATCCGAAGACGAAGAATACGAGAAAGACTAATTATGGCCGATAAAACTATGCCTCCTACAGAAGCACCAACACCAACCACAGACGCTATGCCGGGGGAAATGGCAGCACCAACGCAAGAAATGGCTCCACAAGGAGGTCAAGTTATGGTTGAAATGCCATCTGATGCTTTTGATGCTATTTACGCACTTGTAACGCAACTTGCTAGTGGTCTTGAATCACTCAAGGCTGAAGTTGATGCACAAAAAGGCGCAGAAGCAGGAATGGCTCCAGAAGGCGCAGAAGCTCCAATGCCACCAGAAGGTGCAGGAACTGATGAAGAGTTTCTGAAATCTATTGCAGAACAAGGTTCAGTGCGATAGTATCGCGCCATGTTTGTATCCGAAATCTTCGATGAGTGCGCTGAAATTCTAGGAACTACCGACGAAACAAAGGTATTTCGGAAAATCACGCAAGCCGTTCAGACCCTTATGGAATCTGGACATTGGACTCATGTGACGGCAGAAGTTGATGTTTGCACAGGTTGGGATAAATGCTCATTGGCACTGCCAAGAGGAATTGATATTCCGCTTGCTGTAAATATTGATGGTTCTCCAACCTATTTCAGGAATCGTTTGTTTCAATACCATGTAAACAAGGGTGGAATGTATAATTCCGTGTCTTGGGCATGGGATGATCGTGGATATGTTGCTACATTGATGGATATTATTACTCCATCCCAACTTATTGCAGTTGCAGAAAGCAATAATGATGTTGGAAAAACAATTCGCGTTCTTGGAACTGATCAAAACAACAGGAATCTTCGCGCACAAACATTAAATGGAACTGGAGTTGATGGAATTTTAATTCCAATTCACTCGCAACAAGATTTTCAATATGGAACAATTGCTCCAGATGGAAATACGATTGCAACCAGAGAGGTCGCCATTGATCCAATTAAGGATTTTACTACCACAACTCCACACGGCCTATCATCTGGTCAAGGAATGGCTACTAGGCTCATTTCTGGCACTATTCCAGTTCCTCTTAATAATGGACAAACCTATTACATTGGAGTAATTGACGCATATACCGTTCAATTATTTAGTGATTCACTTAATGCAGAAGCATTGCAATATCCAATCGCATTGCAATCCATTCAAGATTTTGGCTCAATGCAGTTGGAAGACAAACGAACAGCACAAGTTGAAACATCTTTAAAATTCGTTCCTCCATCTCCAACATTTTCGATTGATTCGCCAAATGAGGTTGTATTTCCAGTTCAGTCTCTTCCGGCTCCATTAGAAGCACAAAAGACATACTTCGCTCAACCAATTGATGCAGATCACATCCAGATTTTTCCATCTTTAGTTGATGCTACAAATAACACAAATCCAGTTTATCTGACTGGATCAACAAGTTCTATTAGCGTTGATATTCGCAAGCCAATCACTCCAGAAACAAAACTTGTATTTTCTGTCAAACATTATTTTAATGATGGCGACCAAGTTCAAGCATTTACTAATGGAGGAACACTTCCACAACCACTAATCGCCAATCAAAACTATTTTGTAAATGTAATTGATAGTTTTTCTGTTTCGCTTCATTCAAATCAAGCCGATGCTTTATCTTCCAGTCCAACAAATTTTGTAAATCCAATTCAAATTACAACATCTGGAGCTGGAGCGAATTCACTTGTAAAGTTAATCCAAGCTACGTCAATTACTGGTATTGCAAACCAAATTATAGCGCAAGGATTAAATATTACTCCAGCGTCTGGTTCTGGTGCAACATTCCAAGCTGTTGTTGTTGGTTCTGTAACTGAAGTAAATGTAACGGCAGCAGGAGGTGGATATACAACTGCACCAAACATTACATTTTCTGCACCACCAACGCCACCTATAGGAAGCCCAATTATTCCAAGTACAGCTACTGGATATGCAATCAGAAACACGATCAATAATACAGTTAGTGGAATTGTAATCACAAATGCCGGACTTGGATATTCTACAGCTCCATCACTTACAATTGACCCGCCACCAGCAAATCCACCAATTTCAATTTCAAGTTTAACGTCATCTGGAACAACAGCCACTTGCATAACTGTAAATCCACATGGATTTACTGGTGGAAATGAAATTACAATTGATGGCGCAACTCCAACTGGATACAATGGAACGTATGTTATTAGTTACATTAGTCCAACTTCATTTTCTTACACTTTAAATTCCGCAATTGGATATGATGTTGCAATTACATCAATTACAAGAACAGGAACAATAGCAACTGTAATAACAGCTGCAAATCATGGATTTGCAGATGGTAGAAGTATTTTAATAAGCGGAGCAGTTCCACCTGATTATAATGGACAATTTACAATCAATGTTACTGGAGTAACTACATTTACATATACAGTTACTAGTGGGCTTTTAAGTCCAGCTACTGGGACAATTAAAGTATTTTCATCTCCAGCAACTGGAACAATGACTTGTAAAATTAAAGATGGAAGTCAAGCTGTTGCAAATGCTGTAATCACAACTTCTTTTATATCTCATTATAATTTAATTTCTGGCGGATCTGGATATACCGAAGCACCTCAAGTTAAAATTACTGGTGGGAATGGTTCAGGAGCAACGGCAACGGCAACTATCGCCGCAGGAGCTGTTACAAACTTAAATGTAATAACCACTGGAACAGGGTATTCTTCTCCTGCTTCAGTAGTGGTTAGCATAACTCCATCAACTGGTGTTTTTGTTAATTTTTCTTCAACTGGAGCATTGCCATCACCGCTTATTTCTGGAACTGCATATAGAGCAGAATCTCCAGATATTATTAATAAAACATTTACTGTTGTAAATGCTGACTTCAGTGAAGTAAACGTCACTTCATCTGGAACTGGAACGCTGTACGTTGTTCTTTCGCGTTCATTTGGTATTGATTTTACTAATAATTGGCTAGGCGACTTTACAAGTCTTACAACAGGTCAACAAATTTATTTTGGAACAGATTATATTCTTCCAACAACGACTCCATCTATTGATAACGGAGTAACTCCAAGGTATCTCCGATATATATCAAATACATTAGGTCAAATTTATAATACTCTTTCAAACGCAACCAATCCTCCTTCTACAACTGGATTAATTAACATTGACTCATTTGGGACTGGTCAGACTTATTATGCTCTTAGAACTCAAGTAACACCATCAGTTGATACTAATCTTATTAAGCCAGCAAGTCTTGCATTTCTTACTGAAAATGAAGTTGTTCAATTCAGTACATCTGGAACACTTCCAGCTCCACTTGCGGCTTCTACGGATTACACAATCAGGATTATTGGTGACTCAGTTAGAGTTTACAGTGGATCAAGTCCAATTGTATTAACAAATGCTGGAATTGGACAACTTAGCCTTGACATCATTCGCGATGTAGATGTTCAGCCATCTAAGAAAATTGTTGCTCACTCTTCACTTTACGAAACAGGAACAGAACTTGTTGTAAGAGCTAAATCAGGCGATGTTTTACCTGTTGGACTTATTCAAGGAACTAATTATTATGTTAGACGAATTGATAACAATTCGTTTGAGCTTTATGATACGCTTAATCATGCCACGAACTTGACTTCCACGATTGGTCGCAAAACATACACGACATCTGGAAGTAAAGTCACGTCAACATTCTTCACAGATGCCATTTTTGAGGCTACCTTTATAAAGTCTGTTGCACACATTGAAAAACCACTCACAGATGGTTATGTGAGCCTTTACGCATGGGATTATGGTCGCAGTAATGATATGACTTTAATAGGTCAGTATCATCCAACTGAAGTTAATCCGCAATATCGCAAGATTCGGATTGGTAAACCTTGTGCATGGGCTAGGATTCTATATAAAGTTACGCCACCAAAAGTTTCGTCGCGTTATGACTTTATTCCACTTGAACAAGAACGTGCGATTATTGCTGCGGTTCACGCTGTTGATTTAGAAGATAAAGACTTCGCAGATCAAGCTGTTCGCTACTGGGGAATTGCTTATCAGTACCTTAAAAACCAACAAGAATCTATTGATGGTCACGCAATGACTCCACCTCAGATAAATAATATTACATATGGCGATGGAACTGATGTAGTTATGTGGTAACATGAAATCAGCACAAATCACATCAGGAAGACAAGTAAAAACTTCCGCTGGGTGGTTGCGTGGAGTCAACTCTGTGCGAAATCCTTGGTTATTGCCAGAAGATCAAGTGAAATGGGCCGTTAATGCTCAATTCCGTGGTGGCATAGTTCAAACTAGGCCGGGACAAGCAATGAAGTTATCCCTTCCAGCCGGGAATTTTCAAGGCGGCATTCTTTTTTTAGCAAACAAGCAATATAAATCAGCAGATGGAACTAATCCTTCTGAGATTTTTAATGTAAATGGTGATGGTGTACAAGAGACAGAAATTCCATACATTGTATTTGCTGTAAATGGAAAAGTATATTGGAGTCCATTCCCACTTGTGCAGCCTAAATCATGGGTTCCATACCAACTTTCTGGAGTCTCACTTGATCCAAATGTAAAACAAGTTGTTTTTGCACTTGCAACACAATCAGCAAACATCTCAACTGGTGGTGACGTTTCAATAACACCAGCGCACCGAGTTTTATTTATTCAAGATGGCATTTCTTCTCCTGTTTATTGGGATGGAAGTAATACAACTGGAGTTCAATCATCATCTATTCCAACGGGAACATGGATGGCATATTCTGGGAATCGTTTATGGATTGCAAGCGGAAATATTGTTTTAGCCTCTGATCTTGGAGATCCAACGTCATGGGAAGAACGAACAACTGGAACAGGAAGGGGAGATTTTTCATTTACTCGTCCAGTTACAGCACTTGCTAATTATGTTGGTCAAAATAATGATCAGCGATTGTATGTTTTTACGGATCGTTCAACATATGCACTATCTAGTGGAATTTTAGATAGAACAGCGTGGACAACCACTTCAAATTTTCAAACGATTTTATTTCCAAATGTAGGTTGTATTGCAGGAAAATCAATTTCATTTCAAGCTGGACAAATGTGGTGGTACAGTCAAAGCGGTCTTATTTCTGCTGACGTTGCCGGTAACGCATACTTGTCCTCTCAAGTTCTTTATAAAGACACTGAAATGGTTCGCGCAAAAGCGTACATGGCTGGAAATCAAACAGGGATTTGTGCTACATCGTTTGAAAATTATCTTTTATATAGCATTCCATATCTTGAGCCTTTAAACTCAGCTACAATGGTAATGGATTGGGCTGGAGCATCCGAAATCAATCAACAAAGATCACCAGCTTGGTGCGGAGTTTGGACTGGAACACGTCCTGTGGAATGGACAACTGGAATCATTGGAGGACAACCTCGTTGTTTTCATTTTTCTGTTGATTATTCAGCCACAAGTGATGGGTCTTACATTTCGCTTTGGGAATCTTTTATGCCAACACGCATTGACTCGTATTTGAGTATTAATGCAGATGGTACAACAACTGAACTATTTAATCGCATTTACGCACAAGTTGAAACTGCGCTTTTAGGTGATGGAATGGATTATAAACAATTTGTGTATGCTGAACTTGAGTGTTGCGAGATTGGCGGCACAGTTGACGTTAAAGCGTCCTATAGGGGTTCTAAAGGCAAATATCAATCAATCCTTAACACAAGGCTTCTTGCTGTAACTGAGAACTATCAATGGGAAGATACGCCATTTGCTCCAGAGATTGAAAAACTAGGATTTCTTAATACTCAATATCGCAGATTGATTACGGAATCAACATCTCGAAATGCGGCATCATTAACGTGTGAATCTAATTTAACAACTGACATTGATAAAGGTTTTTCATTACTTGTTGAATGGTGTGGGGAGTTTGGTCTTGAAACAATTCGTATGTTCCAAGATCCTTGGAGCGAAAGATCAACTGGCGTACCTCAAAGTGATGAGAAAAAATCATGCGTCCTTGCTCAAGATGGATCAACATTGACTCTAGAGCTTTTGCCTAATCCATATGAGGCTCCTAGCACCGAGCAAAAGTCATGGTATGCAAAAGTATTTAGAACGGTCACATTACCATGTTCATTGCCTTCAGTAAGGCCATCAATTTCGGCTACTGCATCTGCTTCATTCTTGTCAAGCATTTCTTATATTCATGCTGAAGAGCAAGCAGGAATACTTGCTGAAAATGCAGCTCAAGCGGCAGCAAATCAATATCGGACACAGAATCCTTGTTAATATGCCATCAATCATCGACGCATCTGTAAAAATAACAGAGTTTCCAAACCGATTTGTTAGCCCATTTAGTGATGATCCAGTTGTTCCTCTTTATTCTTCAGTTCCAATTGTTCTTGAAGATAGTTCTTGTCTTCCTTGTGTTGTGTGTGGTAATTTCTCAACTCGAAATAAAGTAATACAACAACAAGCTGAAAGATTCAGCGGTTATCTTCCTAGTGAATTAGGAGGAAATCAAGTAATAGTAGGCACAAATTAATAAATATGAAACCCAAAATAGATTACAAACTTGTCCGCGCTGGAACAAACGAATTCTTAGAATTGGTTGATTTTGCAGAAGAATTTCAACATTCAATTATAGAACATCCAAATGTTAATGTATATGCTCATTATTCTAACGGAAAACTATTTGGATACTCTGACCATGTGTATCTCCCAACGGTTTATCCAGCCTTTCACCCAAAACATACACGTCCACAAGATGTTATTCAAGTAATGAGTGACTGGAGAGCACATACACAACTTTCTGGATCTCCCGGATATATTGGAGTTCCATTAATTAATGATCGTCCTAGCTTTGCTAATGATGTTATGTTAAAATTAGGTTTGACTAAAATGGATAGAGAAGTTTACTCTATGACTAATTTTTAATTATGGGTGGAGCAAAAACAGTCAACGCAAGCAGCTACATTAGCAAACCTGATTCGTCTAGGGACATAGCTATTCTTATGGCTATGCAGCAAGCCCAGATGGGGCAGCAAGCACAACAAGCTGCATTGATGAAAGCTGCGTCTGAGATGCCTCCACAGCAACAGACTTATGATCCAATGCAAGAGTCTAAGCGTCTTGCAGAGATTGGGATGGGTAATATCCAAAGAGCAAGAGAGCTTGAAAAACAAACATCTCCAGCTGCCGCTGCAATGCGTCAAGCTCAAGCTAAAGAATTTGCTGCATTAACTTCTCCAGAAGGAACTAATCAATACATTAATGAATGGGCTAAACGCCAAGGACTTATTCAAGGCTTTGAAACTGGGCTGCAAGATTCAAGTATTGGAAGAGCTGCAACATACGATTCCGCATTAAAAGCAAGGCAAAACTACGAACAACAAAATCTAGCATTGCAACAACAGTTGTTGCAGCAAATGCAAGCCCCAGTTGGTGGAATTGATCCAACATCATCTATTGCTGCACAAGAATCCGTTAAAGGACAAAACTTGCAATCAATGCAAAATTGGCAAAATGCAATGTATGGTAATGTTGGTGGATACAATCAATCTGTAGCTGACCAAATGGCCCAAATTGGAACTGCCTTCCAAAATACACAGCAGACAGCAGAGCAAAATCAGCAAAATTACATGAATGCAATGTTTCAGAATAAAGCTCAAAATGAAGCTGGAAAGAATGCTATGACTGGAGCATATCTTGGAGCTGTTGGCAGTATTGCACAAGGAATTGGATCTGGAGCAATGGCCGGGGCTTCCGCTGGTGGTGGAGCTGGAACTGGAGGATTTGGATCACAATCAGAAATGTTAAAACATACTGCACCCGGAACAACTGGTTCATTTAATGCTGGAATGGGATGGGTTCCCCGTGCTGCTGCTGTATAATTTATGAAACGACCAGATCCAACATTTAGTTTGCAAGGATGGTTGAATCAATCAAAAGTTCAAATGGGAGCTTTGCAGAACCAAGCTGATTCGCTTCGCGCTTTTGCATCACAGGCTCCAGCAATGCAGTCTTTTGATGCCGCTAAAACGTCTCAACAGGCAGCTGAGTTTGGAATGGATAATATCCAAACCTCTAAAGAGTTTGAACGCTTACTTAATCCAGAAACTGCTAAAATGCGTCAAGGATTGGGAGATCGTGTAGCTGAAGCCACTAATCTTGATGCTACAAAAAAATGGATGGATCAATGGTCATTAAAAAGTGGACTTGGAAGTGATAGTCTTATTGGACGTTCCGCTATTTATGACCAAGCGACACAGGAAGGACGACAAGCTAAATTACAGAATTTGCAAATCCAACAAGGGTATTTGTCACAAACTCCAGCTCCTATTGGTGGACTTGATCCAGCATCTATTATTGCCGCAGAACAAGCTGCGAAGGCTCAGAATTTGCAATCAATGCAACAATATCAAGGAAACGTGATGCAGGGATCACAACAATTAAATCAATCGACAACAGATTGGATTAATAGTAACCTTGGTCAGTTGCAAAAACTAAATCAAGTTGATCAACAGAATCAATCTAATTACGAGCAAGCAATGTTGAAGCAAGCACAACAAATGGCACAAAGCGAGAATGCTAAAAAAGGGGCAATGATTAGTACTGGAGGCCAAGTTGCTGGTGCTGCTGCAATGGTTGGTGCGGCAATTCTTATATAAATGGAAAAACTAATAAATAAAACAATAAATAAAATAACAGAATGGAATAAAAGATGGCCTAGAGCAGTAGTTTTTTGGAGTGGAGGAAAAGACTCTACAGCATTGCTTCATCTTATTAAATTTAAAGCGGGAATTGATCTTCCAGTCATTCAATATCGTGAACCAAAAATGCGAGAACGATATGCTTATTCTGACAAGCTAATAAAAGACTGGAAGTTGGAAGTGTACGATTACCCTCCAAATAGAGTTGCAATAGCTGATGGCCCAGACGTTGAAACTGGTGAGTTGCGTTTTGATTTCATAAAATATTACCAATGGGGAAAACAATCTGCCGTTTGCCTTTCTCTAGGAACAGAACGCCCAAAGGATGGAGAAGATTACTTGTGTGGGCTTACAGACCTATTACAACGCCCTACAGGCACTTTTAATTGGCCTTGGGGCGCAGTATACATTGGGACAAAATATTCAGACACAGATTTAATTAAAGGCCATGTACCACTTGCTGTTGATATTCGATATGCTGACGATTCGCCGATGTCGCTTTATCCGCTCAGAGATTGGACTGATAAAGACATTTTTCAATATTTGGAAGAAGAGGGAGTAAAGCCAGATCCAACACGATATATCAAAAACTGGGATACTTGGGGAAACAACAAAGACAAATCACTTAATGCTGACTTTTATCCAGTTTGCTTTAATTGCATTAACAGACATGAAGGAAAATACGTTGATTGTCCTAAATTAAATGCTAAAATATCAAACATTTCTCACCTTGCTCCATACGAGGATTTGGTAAACGAAGACTTAGGTTTTCGTCCTGTTGTATGGAACAAGTAGAGTTTGACTGTAAGTCATGTGGGGCTTGCTGTGCATTTAAATGGTCATGGCCTGTTTTTAAGAGAGATAGATCAGATGCAATAAATATTCCAAATGAAATGGTAAGAACGGACTATCCATTAATGAAAACAGAAAATAATCAGTGTGTTGCGTTAGATGGAAAAGTTGGTGAATCTGTGTGTTGCAAGATATACAATGATAGGCCAAATTCTTGCCGTAAATTTGAACCCGGCAGTGATCTTTGCAAAGAAGCAAGAAAAAAACTTTTGACTTAGTTTTAAACAACCATTACACATTGAATTTAAACATCAAATCCCGTGATTTCACAAAATAAACAAACACTAAAAGGAAAATAATATGGGAGGCAAGAAAAGCGCACCAAAACCAGAACCTAAACCAGCCATTGATCCAATGATGGTTTATTTGCAACAACAACAAGTTCAGCAAGCACAACAGGCCGCAGCTTCTGCTGAAGCTCAACGACAAGCGTTGATGCAATCGCAAATTCAAGCTGGATCTCAAGCTGAACTAGCTGGCGAGCAAGCTGCAAAACAAGGATTGGCAACTGCTGGGTCTATGCAGTCCATTCGTGACGCAAATGCGCTTCAGTCCGCTCAAACTGCTGCATCTACAGCAGGACAACAAGCGACAGGTGGTGGATTTGACGTTAATGTTGCACGTCAGCAGGCTTTAACTAACCTTGGAGCTGGAACATCAATGATTCCACAAACTCCAGCAAATATTGGTGCAATGGGACAACCCAAAGCAGCTAATATATTCTCACTTCCTCAAACATCCGATTTAAAGTTCGGTGGAGCTTAAAACATGGCTATCAGCTATTCTTCCGAGGGTTATAAGGTAACTCCTCAATTCGCCAATCTTGGCGCATTGCAGGGATTGCAACCACTTGATGTAACACGGAAGGCTACATTTGAGCCTCGCCCACTTGCTCCAATCGAGGTTTATTCGTCTCGTCCAGAGCTTGTGGCACAAGGGCTAGCTCAAGGCATTCAGGCTGCTGTTAGTGGTGTTACTGAAGGCATTAAGGCTCATTACTCAGAGAAGAAGGAACTAGCTAAGGAAGAACGTAAGTTTGAACAGCAAATTGAGCTTGAAAAAGAAAAACGTAAAACTGCTGATGCTGATTTTTACGACAAAGAGCTTTTTAAATTTGATGCTCAAAATGCTGGTAAAGCTGATTATCAAGAAAACAGAAACAAAATTGTTTCGATGATTGCAGAAAGAAAAGCATCAGTTCCTAGTGGTGCTTTAAAAAAACAAACATTAGAAGATAAAGCTGAAGATAAAAGCATTATAGACGCTAATAAGCCATTGTCAGAGCAAAACATGAGTATTGATGCTCAAGGCAGAGCTATAACAAATGCTACTCCACTTCCGGGTGAAGGAATTTCAACAGCAAATCAACCACTTCAGGGACGTGAGTATCAACGTGCAATTCAAGAAAAAGAAGCGCAAGAATATGGAACTCCAAAGGAAACTTATGTAGGAGTTGATGATTCTACTATAGCTAAAGATAAAGAATTTTTAGACAACTTGCAATCAGAAGAAGGTCAAATAAAGCCTGTTTTATCTGGGATTGTTCCAGCCGAATCAACTCAACCACCTGTTCAACCAAAAGTTTTGACTGGAATGAAACCTGCTATTGAACAATCAGCTGATAGCAAACCTCCAGAGGTTGACACAAAACAACTTCCCAAACCAGATTATCCTACTGGAAGATTAACCACTCAACAAGCTCAAGAAATAATTAAAAACACACCAACTAATAACCATTGGGAGCTTTCAATTAAGCCGATTGGTGA
>Ga0049080_10000608_pt1 | contig 12047 bp, 5 predicted proteins | sample GreLakmeER15MSRF_FD_66716 | JGI IMG/M metagenome (GOLD analysis project Ga0049080, IMG submission 66716) | Freshwater lentic microbial communities from great Laurentian Lakes, MI, USA - Great Lakes metaG ER15MSRF | ecosystem: Environmental > Aquatic > Freshwater > Lake | place: Great Lakes... | reverse complement strand
CTCAACGTGCGTCCTGAGTTGACTCAAAGAGCCACGACCATTCACAAGAGACTCACAGAACAGGGAGTCATTCAGCCGGAGGATTTTGAAAACGGAAAAGGACTCGTTTATGGTGACGGAAAAGGTGTTGCATCTGAGTTCCTCGGAGCGGAATCGTATGAGCCTTTCCCACCTGCCGGATTTCAACCCGATTACGCAGGCGATAGGTCAGCAGGCGTGGGTAGCCCGATTGGCAAAAAATACGCGACAATCCTGAATACCTTTGTGCTGAATGTGGTTGACCCGCAGACACGCAGTTTCGTTGTTCGAGACATTGCCAACCTTCTAGAAAAAAGTGGGCGAGCCGTCATAGTTACGAGAGGAACGGATGTCCTTAACTCCACGCCGCTTCAAGATTTTGGCGGCATGAGCCGCCTGCAAAAGAGCGGGTCAGGTATCACCTATCAAAAAGGGTTCACCCAGCCCGAACTTGTGGCGTATCTTCAAGATACACTGGGAGAGGGGTTCACAGTCCAACCCCTAAAAGGCGGGTCATCCGGCGATGTCCGCGCCCAGTTTGTCAAGAATACAGATCGGAGTTTGAGCAACCCGCTCGCGGTAGATAGCAGCGTTCGTCTTCAGCCAAGCAACAAGCGGGACGCCGAGTATCTCGCCGCCGTCGAAGCGGGTGACATGGAGACGGCGCAGAGGATGGTGGATGATGCTGCGAGGGCTGCGGGGTACACGGTGAAGGCGTATCGCGGCGACGACAGCGGACGGACAGTCCTCGGCAGCACGGTCGATGATCCCAACATTTCTGTCGTGTTTGCGACATCCTCCGAGAAGGTGGCTGCGACCTACGGCAACGAGGTGAAACCGTTTCTCATCAAGAACCCGAACCCGTATAAATACAACGCCGGGTATCGGACAAAAGCGGAGACGTTCAATGTTGAGGATATTCAGTATTACGTTCAGAAAGAGGGTAGATCGGGAGCGGTCATCACTGACGTGATCGACATTCCAGACGGGATGCTTGACGACATGACCCCCGCAGAAGCTAGGGAATATGCTTCCGACATTCACGTCCTGTTCGACCCCTCTCAGATCAAATCCGCCGATCCCATCACCCGTGACGCGCAGGGCAACGTCATCCCCCTCTCCCAGAGGTTCCAGTCCACGTCACCGGACATCCGCTTCCAGCCCGCCGCACTCACAGAAGAGTCGGTGTATGCTGCGAGACTTGAAACCGCCAAAGCTGAGATCCTACAAGACATCGCGGACGGGACCGTGCCGGGCACCGTGCAGTCCTTCGAGGAGTTGCAGGACTACGTGGATGCGAACATGTATGTCAATGACGCAGACCGCGAGGACCGCATGATCGGCCCGTTAGGAAAGCAGCTCGGGTGGAAGCAAGCAGGGTTCATTGACTTCACGAACAAACTGATTAAGGGGGTCAATGCGTGGCTCGCAGCCGGACGCCCTGAGACACGACTTCAGCCTGCGCTCACCGAACAGGACTTCACCCCCGCCAACCTTCGCGACACCGCAGCAGGCTTCCTCCCCGACGACGTTACCCTCGACGACCTGACCATCGACTTCACCGACCTCGCGGACATCACCGAGGGACTCGACCCCGTGAACGCGGAGAACGCCGTCCATGCAGCGGTGAACCACGCCCTCGCCCGCCGCGCCGGGGAAGCCGCCATCCCCGCACCCGCACGGAGCGAGTTCGACAGCGACGAGGCTCACGAAGCCGCCACGGCGGAACACGCCGCAGAGGTCGCCCGCCTCACCGACACCTACGAACTCATCACACGCGGACGGCTCACCTCCGAGGCGATGTTCCGCTATCGCACGAACCCAGGTGCATTGCAGAGATTGGTGGACTATCTCACCGCCGCAATCAAGGCCGCATACAATCGGTTCACCGCAAGGTATGACGTGGGGACTGCGGTTGCGCTGAACCGCATGAGCCGCGATCTTGCGAAAGCACGGAAAGGGTTCAATCACGACATTGAACCGATGGCGACGTATGACGCGGATGCCGAGCCGATCAGGTTTCAGTTCGCAGGCGAATCCGCGAACACGCCGCAGTTCATGCGCGACTCCCTCGACACCGCGAAAGCGATGGCGGCGGCAGGTAAGGACTCCGAAGAGATCCGCGCCGTCACGGGCTGGTTCCCCGGCAGATACGACGGCAAGATGCGCTGGGAGATTCCTGATGCAGGGGCGACCTCGCGCCGAGCCGAGTGGTCAAAGCGGGAAGGCACATCCGAAGACATGGTTCGGGAGACCATTGAAGCGCAACATCAAGCCGAGTTCGACCCCTTGAGGGCAGAAATTAGCGCAGAACTCAAGAACGCCAAGGCAGAAGGGCGGAAGATGGACATCAAGCAGTTTGCACTAAGGGAACGGGAGATCCGCGACCGTCATAAGCAAGTGGGAGAAGGGCTTTTTAGGTTTTTCTGGGACAGAAAAAACAAGGAGCGCGACCGTGTGCCTCTCGGTTGGGTTCTGGATCATCCTGCCCTTTTTGAGGCATACCCCGATTTGAAATGGGTGCCCGTGTCCATGAATTTTGAAGACGTTGGGGGAGACATGAATGCTGGGTCTTTCGGGAACGGCGTGATCTCCGTATCTCCCCTCAGCACGTCAGGAGTGCTAACTGACGAGAAATTCACCAGTATCCTGATGCACGAGGTTCAGCACTGGATTCAGCAAAAGGAAGGTTTCGCAAAAGGCTCATCCCCCGGCAAGTTCGCAGGCAATAACCTGCAACTGATGGTGAACAAGCAGCGTTACATCGACTCCCTCAAACCCACACTGGCACTCCTTGAGCGCATCGGAACTGTCACTGACGCGAAGATCGAGGGGATGAACGAGGACGAGCTAACCACAGTAGCTACCGCATGGAACGACCGGACTGAAACGTGGAAAACCGCTGACGACATCCGCGCTGAGATTGACCAAACACAGAAGGAACTCGACAACATCGACTTCGACGGCACCGACTCATACAACCGCACCGCCGGAGAGATCGAAGCCCGCGACGTGCAAGCCCGCGCCAATATGACGCCGGAGCAACTCGCAGCCACAGCACCCTACTCCAGCGAGAACATCGCACCGGAGGATGCCATCGTCCTGATGGACTCGTCGGGGGCATCGCAGTCTGTCCGCTTCCAACCCGTGTCCCCCGCCCTCACCCCGCAGGAACGCGCACGCCTTGAGAACGAGCTTCTCAACCGTGGGGCGAAGGTGGACTTCCTGTCGGTTCTATACAAGGACGACATCGGGACGACGGCATCCGTGAACAAGCCCGAAAGCGAGAACAAATTCATCCGCAGGATCAGGGAGATGTTCGTGAACACGCACGGCAAGCTGTCGGTGTCGCACGCCAAGGCGGAGAAGAACAAGGACGCGGCGGTCAACACCGTCAAGGACATGATGGAACGTCTGAGGAACAACTTCCTCGAAGCCGCCCGCCGCGAGGATGTTGACATGACCCTCGTCCAGATCGCGATGGGTAACGTCGATCCTCCGCTCACCCCCGACATGGAGAAGAAGATTTCCGACGACTTCATCGCCGAGGTGAAAGCTGCCGAGGCGGAGATCAAGGCGACCTACGAACAGGAGAAACTCACTAACCCACTCGACGCGAAGGACAATTACGCTAAGGCTATCACGCTCGCAAACGCCGAAGCAGACAGGAACCGCAAGAAAGCGATCTGGACGGCGCAAGGCATCGAGGCCGAGAAACGCAAGGTGCAGCAGCTCGAAGCGTTTATCCAGCTTGAGCGCACGGCACCGGACACGGCAGAAGTGGTGAAGGAGGTACGTGGCTCACTCAACCAGTTCCAGCGGCTCGCCAAGGAGGTGAACAAGTCGAACCCCGAGATCCTCGCCATCATCGACCAGACGTTCGGGATTTACCTCGTCAGGTCGTTCGGCATCCACCAAGACCCCAAGCAGATTGACCTGATGCTTCACTCCGAAGACCCGTTCTACAAGGAGCGGAAAGCCGCCCTCGTCAACTTCTTCATGCCAATGGCCGAGGAGGAAATTGTCCGCCAGTATCGCCAAGACCCTGACTTTATGAAGACCCTGCCCGTCGGGTTGGACGAGGACGCAGTCATCGACACCATCACCACGCGCTTCCAGTCACAGATCAACGAGCGTGCGCTGCTGAAGTTTGAGGACTTCATGCTCGCCCGCGTCCCGTCGTCGGGGCCGTTCGCGGAAGGCAGCACGGTGGCTAACGAGATCCAGCGTTACATGAAGAAGTCGAACATGCCGCAGGAGTTCCTCGACGCACTCATGGTGAACGAAGACCCGATCTTCAACGCCATGAACACGATGATGTCCCTCGGACGCCTGGTGTTCCATTCGCGGATGCTCAACGAAATTCACGACTCGGGTATTGAGGCGGGGCAGTTCATCACCGAAGCGGAGATGGCATCCGGCATCACCTATGCGGACGGCAAGAATGAGATGCGCCGAGTGTTCGGTGTGGACGGCACGAACGAGAACATCAAGGCTCACGTCGTCAGCAAGCTCACCAACGAACTGATAAAGATCGCCAAGAGCCAATACGCCAACGGTGTCCTCGACACCATGCCCGACCGCGACACGGTCAAGCAGCAGGCCGAGAAGGCGATGAAGGACTTCGCATCCGCACCGACGGTTTCCCTCGCCGACCTTCTCCCGCAACTCGGTCGCAGCGCAGACCGCTTCGCCACCGATGCGTTCATCTCCTACGACCAGATGCCTGTTGAAGTCCGCAACAACCTCCAGCCTCGCCCCGGCAGGTTCTCGGGGTGGCAGCCCGTGTTCTCCTCCAACCAGGGGAACTCAGCCTTCGCACCGCTCGGCGGACTCTACGCCGAGCCAGAGTATGTGAAGGCGATGCAAGCCACGTTCCGCGTGAACTCGAAAGGTGTCGGTCACTTCTCCGACGACTTCATGGGTCAGGCTCACCGCTACATCGTGGGTGCTGCGGGCGCATCGCTCGGCATCATCACGCAGGGCAACCCGTCGTATTACACCCGCAACATCTTGGGTAACACGGTGACGGGCGCGATGAACGGAGTTTCGCCGTTCGACCCGAAGAAGGTGAAATTGGCCATGAGGACAATCCGTGGGATGATAAGCACGAAAGGTGAGATCACCAATGAGATGATTGAACTCATCGCAGGCCGCATCATCCTTGACGCCCCGCAGATCGGGCTTATCAAGCAACTCATCGAGGATGTCATGGAGAACCCGGCAGCGGCCATGCAAGACCTCACATCGGAGTCCGCGCGCGCGGACATTAAGGCGGGCAAGCTCGCGAAGGGTAGCAGGAAAGCCGCGAAGGCGTTCATCAAACGGATCGGCAAGTTCGCCGAGGCGTCCGAAGCGTTCTCGAAGATCATGGTGTATGCCGACTTCAAGGACATTCTTACCGAGGCAAATTGGGGTAGCGAGCTTGAAATCGTCCGCGAGGCATCGCGCCTCGCCAACGAGGTGATGCCCGCCCGCTCCGAAACACCTACGCTCGTCGATTCGTTCACCCGCAGCGGGTTCGGCGCATTGGTGTCGCCGTTCCTCCGGTTCCGCGTGGACATCATCCGATGCACGGTCAACTCCTTCAAACTGGCAAACGAGTGGCGGCAATCGGACAACCCCGTCCTTCGCAAGCAGGGTATGGTTAAGACCGCAGCCTGGTTCGGAACGGTCGGCATCCTCACTGTCGGTTTCCCGCTGATTATGCGCTCCATCTTCGGGTTCGACGATGAGGACGACCGTTACGTCCGCGCAGCGAACCCCGTGTATAACAAGGACGCATCGCTGATCTACTTCAGGCAAAGAGACGAGAACGGAAACGTCATCGGGTTGAACACGATAAACCTCACCTACACGAACCCGCTCGCCTCGTTCGGCGACCCGCTCTCGCGGATCGTGAACGCCGTCATCTCCAACGAGCCTTCCGAAATCCCCGGCATCATGGGTCGCTACTTCGTCGGTGATGTTCTTGGCGAGAACATCGTCGCGGGCGCGGTGATCGACACTTGGCGGAACAGGGACTCCAACACTGGACTCCCCATCCACCTCGAAGCTGAGAGCGACTTCGACAAGGCATTGAAGAAAGCAATGCACATCGGCAAGGCATACACGCCGAAGATCGGAACTCAGGCGTATAAGCTCTTTCAGGCAGTGAACCGTGAGGAGGAAGACCTCCCGTGGAACCAGCCCCACGGTGTCCTGTTCGCCACTTTCGCACCATTCACCAACAGGGCGACCACGTTTGACGACATGGACAAGAGCATCTTCCGCCGCATCCACCGCGACACGGCGGAACTCTCAGCCCTGACATTCAGGGCGACATCCCGCGCACCGCTCAATCCAGGTCAGATTGCCGGTATGTTCGAGAAGCGCCAGCAACTCCGCATCCAGCAGGGCAAGCTGCTCAGGGATCACATGGAACGCTCCGCCAACATCCGGGGCGGCGGAGACAACATGCGCGACGTGGTGAGGAACGCCATCAACGCGGGGAACTCGCGGAAGTCCGTGAACCTGATTGCCAATCAGAACGTGGTCGAGCGCATCATGCCGCCGAAGGAGCAGTTGCAGAAGATGCGGGAGATCGCACCGGAACGGGTTGAAGAGTTCCGGGAGTGGCAGGATGGCTATTCGTCGAAGATCCCGTTGGACTGAAAATAGTTCTTGTGAGTTTCGTCTTGCCACCCTGCCCCCTCTCACCCACATTCCCACCACCATGAGCAACGACCAAGCCACTGACATCCCCGCCGTCCATCCGTTCACCTCCCGCCTCGTCGGGATGCGTGAATCGTTTGTCCCTGAACTCAGCGATCAGGAACTCCGCCAGATTAACGAGATCGCATACGCGAACCCCAGCCTCACCGACAAGGAACTCAATGCCAAAGTGAGCGAGGAGTTCGGACTCCAGAAGCGTTACGACGCAGGACTCACCCGAGAGCAGGACATTGACGCTATGGTGGACGACATCCGCAGCTTCATCACGAAGTGGCGAGTTCTCCCTATGGTTGACCCGATTCTTGTTGCGGGGGCAGTCATGCACCACCTCACTGGACTCTCAGCCGTGGTCGGAGGATTTATCGAAGACCGAATGTCAAGAGTTGACACGAAGCCTGCGGAGTGATTCACTCTCGACATGAGTAACCGCCGCCTTCAGGAAAAAGCTGAGAAGCTGAAGATACAGCAAGAAAATCCCTCGTTGTGGACAGGTGTGCGTAAGCCTGGTCAGCCGTCAAAGATTTTTAATCGCGCAGAAGCGGAGACTGAATATCAGTCGAACATTCAAGCGGCACGGGAACTAGCTGGAAGGAAAGCGGCGGAACTTGAAGGCGGCGCACCCGCTACTACGGGTCAAGCTACCACCACTGGTCAAGCTACCACCACTGGTCAGCCCGCATCAGACTCCGGTTTCGTCAGCAAAGCTCCTGCCAACCCTGACCCCGGTTTCACGGGCGTAGCGGGCAAGACCGCAGGGTTCACCAACTCCACCGACTCAGGGTTTTCCGGCGTGTCAGGAAGCCGCGTCGGCTTCAACAGGGATTCTCCAACTGCCACCCCAACCGGGACGCCTCCTCGGCGTGAAACATTCGCCGAGGAGGATGCCCGCACCCGCAGGGAGAAAACTCTGTCTGGGGCGTTCGGAAAACAAGCGCAAAAACGGGCAGAGAACCTTGAAGGACGCAAAGGACTTTTCGCGGAAATGAAGGCGTCGGCTGAAGGCACGGGCGGCAGTCAATCGGGTTACAGAGAACGGGCGAAAGCCCTGGGTATCGACGACGCAGGTTACGCAGCAGGCATCGCCCGCGCCGAAGGAACCGCCGTTCCCAGTGCACCTACGGCACCCACCGCCGCCCCGCTCACAGGGAGCGCACTCGCCAAGGACAACATTAGGACGATGGGGCAAGCGGGAGCCACCGCAGATTACTTCAAACGCGCCGAGGCGGAGAAAGCGGCCTTAGCGCAGCGCAGTCCGTTGAACACTGTTGGAAGCAGGTTCACTGAGAGGGCAGGCACGCCCGCCCCCGAGTCACGGAAAACCTTCGGCCAGATATTCGGTTATGAAATGGATCGAAAAGAACCTTCGCCAGCCATGATAGCCGCGAGGGAGAATACCATCGCCGCCCGCGAGAAAGCCGACGCATCGCGTGCGAAGTATAATGAAGAAGAATACCTAAGGTTGATGCGTGAGAAAGCGGATCGTAAGATGACCCAGATTGATAATTTAATAACAGCACTTGAGGATAAATACCCCGGCGAAGAAAATGTCACTGCGGCGTTTGATATGATGAGGGAGAGAGAAGATTTACCCACCGTTGGAGGAACCGCCCGCGAGAGACGTGCAATGAGAGAACGTGGGAAGACTCCTAGGACGATAGATGAATACCGCCGAAACAAAAATGGGTCTCCTACCCCCGGACGCACCGGAGAATAGCTCCGCAACAAATACTAATTACCATGGCCGAAACACTCACAGACCCGATGGCAGGATACGACGACCGTGCAACACTTGACGTGAAGATGGCCGATGGCTCTACGCGATACGTTGGAAAACTCAGCACTAGTGAGGGCTACGAGTTCGACCCCAAGAAAGAGATTGACCCGATGGCGGGGAAATTCTTTTCACAGGTCGAGTCAAACCCGAACCTTTCGCCCGAGGCCAAGCTCCGCGTCCAGACGAAATATCTCGCAGGACTAGAGGACATCCAGGCGCAGCGTCAGAAGATTGAAGGCGAGCGTCTGAGGAACATCATGGATCGCCAGACCATAGAAACAAGAAATCAGGCTTTCGCCGAAACGCGCCGCAAGCAGGAGGACGCCGCCCGTGCCGCCGAGAACCAGCGGATCGGAACCGAAACGGTGAACGGAATCCTTGCGAGCGGACTTCCTCCAGAGGAACAGCGCAAGCAGATCGCAGCCTACGAGGTCAACAACGCGGCGAAGATCGTCACCGATCCGGCACTCAAGTATGCACTGGACGCCGCAAAGGGTCAGATCCCGGTGCCAACAGAGCCGCTGTATTCCACCAAAGATATGCGTGACAAGATGGAGAAAGGCGTTCCGCCTGAGATCGCCATGGGCGGTAATCCAGTCGAGATCGGATACTACGAACGCTTTGCCGCCGCGCAGGAGAAGGAGATGTCCGACAAGCTCGAAGACCGCAAGGCAGCGGCAAAGGAATACCGTTCGACCATCATAGACCTTGCGAAGGAGCCGCCAAGTTTCTTTAGCGAAGAAGAAGCCATTGAGGCAGGCGTCAGCAGCAAAGACCCAAACCTGACAAAGTATCTTACCCCCGAGAGCCATCAGAAAGGTCGCATCCTCATCGGACTCCTGAAAGGGTCGGCGGGACTCGCCGAGTTCGAGAAGCTATCGGACGCCGACAAGCGCGAAGCAATTATGGTAGTCCAGCGGGACGCCATGCTCCAAGCTCTCCAGAAAGCGGACACTGTTTCCGACACCGACGAAGAGGATGTGACTGTTGATTCGCTTCTCACGCCGAAGAAGCGTTGACACCCCCGTCTCCCCGAGTATCATCCTCCTGTTTCGCAGTTTCGTTCGGTTGCGTTTCATGGTTGCGCCGTGGGGGTTTCTACCCTCACGGCGTTTTCCTGTTGACGGGTTGCAGGATTGCAATTAGGTAGGGGGCACCATGAACATCAAGAAATTATTCGGGTTTGAGAAACCCGCCGTGCGTAAATCGGAAGTCCCAGTATTTGTAGCCCCACAACCGTCACCGGAGATGATTGAGTGGGAGCAATTCAAAGAGCGTCACCCAGTAGGGACAACAATCACCTATCTAGGTATCCCGATGTGTGTCACCTTCGCAGCCAGTATGTATAGGGCGAGTTCCCTCATCTGGCAAGAAGGCTGGCTTATCTGCGAATACGCCGATAAAAACGGGGTGGTCAGAGAGTGGCGGATAGGCATGAACGTCGCGTTGAAAGCCGTCGTTCGACAGGATCAAGCCAAATGAGGCTCATGCCCCAGCGACGAGGCATCGAGGTCGCCCATTGTCCGGCGCGGGCGACCGTTCAGCGAGCGCAATGAGATCGGTGCCCACGGGTCGTCCGGCAATGCGGCGGCCTCCATCATCTTCACAGGGTCTTGGGGGACAAAGAAGTGTCGCTCCCGCGCACCTTCAAGCAGGATAAAACTGGCATCCGTTTCGTCGGGCGATTCGCCCATGCGTTTCTTGTATTCCTCCTTCGGCTCAACCTGGAGAACCAGACCTTTCACACCCTTGTGGGTCTTGAACAGCCGCGATGTCATCTGCTTCACCATCTGCGAGGATACGCCCGCAAGCTGCCGCCCGAGGAGGAACTGCTTCCCGATGAAGAAAAGCTCGGACGCTCTGTTCCGGTAGCGTTCCCGCCCCGTGGTCTTGGAGTCGTTCTTAATCTTTCGGTCGGAGGCAGCGCCGCCGAACTGGACGCGCAGGAACGAGTCGCTGTCAAACGCCATCTGGAGAATGTCGCAGAACGGCGCACCCGCACCCGTGGCATCGACCGCGAGATTCTCAGGCTTCACGCCGCGCTTCTTGCACTCATCGACGACTTTCTTTGCAACCTGCACGTTACGGGGCTGCGAGCGGTCGGTGACATCCTCGTATATCCGCACGGCCTCACCAAACAAGAGGACGTGTTGTCCCCGTGCGTCGTAGCCGAGCGTCCCGATCTTCAGGACAGTGGCGTCCCCATTAGACGAGAACGACGGGTCGAGTCCTGCGAGGACTGTCACGGCTCCGAGTTCGCGGGGATTCAGCGATTCGGACTTTGTAAGTTCGGCAACGGAATATACCGTCTCCCCGCCGTCTGAGTCGTTAAACACCGCTCGGAACATTCGCAGGAATCCGCCCGACTTCGCAGCTTCATCGGGCGTAGCACCGAGGGACTCAAGGGCTTCGTCAATGGTGCGCTGCGATGGGAGGTAAGGGTAGCCCTCGCCGTCCTCGTCGGACAGATGGAAGTTCGGAGAGTCGTATGCGTCGAGTCGAATATACACGCCCCCGATCTGAAGTTCCCAGCGCATGTCGTTGAGAGCATCGACCGTATCCCAGCCACCTTTCGGCGTACAGAAGATGCCGAACGGGTCATACTTCGACGCCGGGTTCGACAGACCGACCATCTGGAAGTGGGGGTTGGTAGCAAGGTTGGACGATGCAGCCTCTTGCACCGACTCCGAGATTTCACCAAGCTCGTCCGCGATGAGGATGACACGTGGAGCTTTGCCACCGATCATCTTCCCGATCTTGCGTTTGCCCTGCTTCTTGTCAGCCGAGACGAGCTTCAGTCCGTAGGTGGAATAGGACTTCCCAGTGGCGTGATCCATGTAGGCGATCAAGCCGACCGAGTCCACGATGCGACACGGCGGGTCAGGAATGTCGTCGATCAGTTGGAGAACGGCACCCCAGATCCGGTCACGCGCACCGGAAAGGTGAGTTGACGTGAGCAGGACTTTTGTGTTTGCGGGGTCGCACATCCAGCAGAACAAACCCCACCCTCCGAGCACATAGCTCTTGCCACCACTAGCCGCGCCACCCACCCCGAGATACCTATTGCGGCAGCACTCGCGGATAATCATAATCGACCAGTGATGTTTCGCCATCTTCTGTTGACCATTGGAGTTCCACCAGATGTCAGACATTCGCCAGAAATAATACTCTAGCGCATCAGGGTCTTTCGTCCACCGGCCACCCCAAAGGATTGCCGTCTCAAGTGAGCAAGGTGGAATCTTGACTCCACAGACGGAGTAGCCTCCGCCGTCAAGGACGCGGGGTTCGTAGGCGGGGTTGATCTTTGTTCGCACTGCCACAGTATTAACGTCATTTCCCACTACTGCAACAAAATAGCGTTTTTTGTCTTGCCGCCCCCGCTGTTCCCGCACATAGTCCGCGCAGATGGCAAGCCTCAACGACCGCACACCTTACCCGCCCGAGCTTATTCGGCGCGTGCTGTCGGATGTTGCCAACGAAGGAATCGCCCCCGGCAAGATCGCCGACCTAGTAGGAATCATCCATGTCACGGCTACAAACT
>Ga0049080_10000607_pt1 | contig 12050 bp, 11 predicted proteins | sample GreLakmeER15MSRF_FD_66716 | JGI IMG/M metagenome (GOLD analysis project Ga0049080, IMG submission 66716) | Freshwater lentic microbial communities from great Laurentian Lakes, MI, USA - Great Lakes metaG ER15MSRF | ecosystem: Environmental > Aquatic > Freshwater > Lake | place: Great Lakes... | reverse complement strand
CAAGACGCCCAATGACTCGCGGTTACGGCGCAGGGATGACTCCCCTTCAAAAACTCCGTCAGTCAGATAAGCGCAGAACACGTGCCGTCCTATGCTCAGTTCATCCATAATTTTCTGAAAAACGCCAAACTCGTCATCCTGATGTGCAAATAAAAACAACGCAGCGGGTTGCACCAAAGTTGTCTCAGTAAGCATTCAGGTGACTCCCCAATTCACAACTTGGAGCGCACGCGCTTAAGTCGATGCGATTGGGCAATTTCAGTGACGAATTTAATTTTTACAGGTACCATATATGCCTGTAGCCGCTCACCGCATAGTTGCCGAATTGAACGGCGAGCCAATGCTTCATCGGAGCCTTCACGGAGGATTACATTTGCACAAACAATTTTCCCCAAAATCACATTGGGTTCCCCGTAAACAACGGCATCGGCGACCTCGGGGCAATCAAGAATAACCGTCTCGACTTCCGCTGGATAGACTTTTTGACCACCCACGTTAATGATGTCGGACTGCCTTCCCAAGATGCGAATCCACTCGCCATCCGTTTCAACCAAGTCGCCCGTGATCAAGAATCCGTCATCTGTAAAGGGGCTTTCAGCATTGATATAACCAAGCATCGCCGCATCAGCTCGAATCTGGAGAATATTGTCAACCACCCTAACGTTATAACCCGCACCACCCAGCTTTAGCCACAAGGAATCTGGCGAACGCGACTTAGCTCGGAGCACACCAAGTTCAATCATTCCATAAGTCTGTCGCAGCTCGATCCCAGGAAATACTTTCCGAAGATTTCGCAAGGTTGTCTCGGGCATGGGCTCTGCACCGTAGGTGATTAATTTCAGAGAACTCAGGTCATGGCCACTATGCGCCCTGCTGATGAGGAGCATATTCAGAAAACTAGGTGTCGTTGGCAGTAGCTCAATGTCATACGCAGCGATCAGCTCACAAACATGCTCTGGGGTTCTGCGCTCTGGAACTACGATGAGGCACAGATTGGATAGGCAATGCAGTAAGGTGTTGAGGCCACCCCAATGATCGAAAAGCAGGAAGTTCAAGGTGATCATGGCTGGTCGGACGACATGAAATTTCTCAATCAGTTTGGAAAAATCATGGACCACCGCCTTGGGCTTGCCCGAAGATCCTGAGGTGAACAACACCAGCCCGGGCACCCGTCTCTCTATCAGTATCTTGTAGAGTTCGGGAATAGTGTTTGACTGAAGCTGCTCGATCTTGGGTGTATCGTCCGATACGTCAACGATCCAAGCGGGGGCGACTTCACTCTGTGAGTCTTGTAGCGAGTCGAACGCCTCTGGCGTCAGAGGAATCAAAATGCAACAGCGCTCAATAAGTGCAAGCAACATACTCACCGCGAGCGGAGAATAGTCACCGCGCAGGATTACCGGTGTACCAGCCTGAACTCCCTGGGCTTGCAGCCACTCAATTTGCTGGTTCACGGCCACTGCAAGCTGGCCGTAACTCATGGACTCTCCCCGGAAAACCACTGCGGTAGCTTCGGGTTTGGATGCAAATCTATCGATTAGAAATTTTATTTGACTCAAAGCGATCTTTCAAAATTGAACCAGCGCAGTTGCCCAAGAGAGCCCAACGCCGAATCCGCACAAGACAACAAGTTGCCCTTTGACAAACGAGCCGTTAGCTAAAAGCTTAGCGAGCACGACGGGAATGGAAGAGGAGACGAGATTTCCTGTATCAGCCATGTCGATCACCATTTTGCTTGCTGGAATTTTCAGACTTCGGGCGATGCCCTCAAGCGCTAGCCGACTTGCTTGATGAAACACGAACAACGAAACATCGTCGAGCGACTTGTTGTTTTGGGTCAGTATGTTCCGCACTGCCGAAGGTACCGCATTATTGAAAAAACTCAATACCCCCATGCCATCCATTTGAATATGATTGGGACTGTGAATCCTTCCACTTTTGTCTGGAACCACTACCTCGTCCAAACTAGAAGCCGCATGGCGGGCTCCACCATTCTTAATGATGAAACGATCTGCATGATTACCAGAGGTTCCGAAAGTCATGTCGAGAATTGTCATGCATGGTTGCTGGGCTGAAACGACCGCTGCTGCTGATCCATCACCAAACAGGGGGCGAATAGATCGATCAACAGGATGCACCAGACGGGAATAGGTATCCGCTGTGATGACGAGAACTCGGTGAGCGGTTCCGCTCGCAACCAAGCTTCGCGCAATACCGAGGGCATACATAAAACCTGAGCAGGCGTGACTAATGTCAAATGCCATTACCCCTGTGGGCATGTCGAGCCGAGCATGCAAAAGCGTCGAATTTGGCGGAAGTACATGGTCAGGCGTCTGCGTACAGAAAATCAAGGCATCAATATCGCTGACGTACAGTTGTAATATCTTCAAAACATCAACGGCGGCCTCATACCCGAGATCGAGTGCGGTGACGCCGGGGCCGGCGATGGGCCGCGATATGACCCCAGTCCGTTCCACCGTTTTGGTCATGTCCCAATGAGGATTTTCAAGCTGAAGTTGTTCATTGGTAACCGTGTCTTTGCCAAGGCTATATGCAATTGCTTCAATGCCTATCCCGGAATTACTGTTCATCGTTCTTCTTCCAGAATTCCTGCAACATAAATGGCTTCCCGTGCCCCGCATAGACCAGATAGTCGTCAGGCAACTCCCGCAACTTCTGCAGACTGTCCTTCAATTTGACCTTGTTGCCGCCCGGTAGATCGGTGCGACCAGGACCACCAGGCATCAACGTATCACCGCTGAACAGGTTGCTACCGATCAACAGGCACACACCTCCCGCCGTGTGGCCTGGCGTATGAATAACTCTTACTAAAAACCCCGCCACACGCAAGTCTGCCGGCCCTTTGGCGAAATCCTCGCCAAAGGGAGGGATAGAAATACTATTTTTTGTCTCAAAAAGTATCTTGTATAAATTAGCCTGCTTCAGCAGCTTTGCATCGTCACTGTGAAGAAAAAATGGGATTTTGTATTTTTCCAACAGCCATGAGATGGCCCCAATATGGTCGTAATGCGCGTGGGTATTGAGAATGGCAACCGGCTGCACGCCAAGTTCAGTGATCAGTTCTGCAATTGCCTCAGGATCACTCCCAGGGTCAACAATCAAGGCCTGCCGCTGGATGTTCGAGATCAAGTAGCAATTTTGCCGCCACTTGCCATTGACGAAAGTAGTCACATGGAAATCACTCATAAGCCACCGAAATAAACCGTTTGGCAACTAACGTTTCGAGCCAAGGGAGATGCAAAGAAATTAATGGCAAGCATAATTTCTTCGACCTCCAGTACCTTGGGTTTAAGCAAGGCCTCTTGTTTGGCGACCAACGCTTTGGGGCTGAGCGAGTCCAGCATACCGGAGTTAGCGACAAGCGACAGCCCCAGCGTGTTGATGGTAATGTCAAGATTTCCGCATTCACGGGTCAGCGCCCTCGCCATTGCTTCGACGCCCGCCTTGCTTGCGTTGTAAAGCGCGCTCCCTACACTTCCCAGTGGCACATTGATAGATGAAAAATTCACAATACGCCCATAGCGTTGGCGTTGCATTAATTTCAAGGTTTCGCGCGATACCAAGAAGTTTCCCAGTAAATTGGTGTTCAGTATGTCTTGCGCACTCACACCACGCGTCAAAATGCCGAGACTAGCCTGGGTAAGGCCCGCGTTATTGATTAGTAAATTTACAGGTACTTTCAGAGACGCTATTTGCTTAAGCATCGAGATGACCCCAGGCTCATCACTGACATCAACGGTAAAGTGCCTGTAATCTTGATGGTCAATGGTCGAAGCTTGACGCGAACAGCCGAAGACCACCAGCCCCTCTTGCAAAAACTGTTCAGCCAAAGCTTTACCTAGCCCACGGCTGGTGCCAGTGATGAGAACGCTTCCTTTGTCCAACTGTCAGGCCAGCAAGGTTTCTATATGACGTTCTAGCGCACCCACCGTGGTGAACGGGCTTTGTTCAGCCTCAAAGGCAGATTCGTCAACCACCACAACCGATTTTCCGGTTTTCTCCTCAATTAAACGCTCTACTGCAATGAGGAGCCGAACCAAGGCAAGCGAATCAACGTTGCTACTGGCACTGAGTAGAGGGGTGTCTGTGGACTTGTCGATCTGGCCAGAGGCATCTTGTTCGGCATTGATCTCATCGATTGCTTCTTCGATAATTTGCTTGGCTAGATTATTCATAAAAATTCTGATTGGTTGTGTTTGGGTTAAAAGTAATCAAGATCTGCAAGAGTAAAAAATACATCCGCCTGCTTTTCCAGCGATCGATGCTCATTCAATGCATGGATAAAAATGGGAGTCGTATGAGGAAGGTGGCGGTCTGGAATGTGGAAAAAAGGAAAACCCTTGAGCCATTTTAATGCAGAATTTTCAGTGTTCGCCAAGGTGAATACTGCATCACATGAACCCTCAAGCGCCAAACGCGCGGATAAAAACTTGATCGCAATAGCCTCTTTTAAGGTCAGCCGACGACGAAGTACCACATCCATGATCACGAATACAACCAAACCACCAAGCATGACCTGCTTGAATGCTAGGTAACCTAAGCACTCACCTTGGCTCCACACCCATTCAACTTTTCCATTAAATAGGGGTCCCTCAGAAAATCGCCATTTAAGAAAACGCTGACTGCGCTCAAAATGGGAACCAGCGTGATGACGATATTCCTCGAATATCTCGGACATGACACTATCTGAGGGTTCTGCTGAAAATTTGACACTGCTAACGGCCCTCATAACTAGTGCAGAGGCAAGCAAAAGCAAACGCCACAGTGACACGAGCAACTCTATAGCCTTGAGAAGTGTTGGATTGTCCAAATGGGGCTTCAAAATATTAGAAATCCGAAGGGGCAAACCGGTTGCCGCCAAGGTGAAGGCTATAGGAAACTTGAACAGCTTTCTGTAAATAAGGTCACTGCTATCGTTGGATGTATGAACGACAACATCAATACCATCCGGAGATTTTATTGCTCGAGTCATACTTATCAATGATGCAGCACTTCGCTCCGCAGGCATGATCACAAGATCTGTAATCGTCGCTCCTCGACAAGATATAGATGACGTTACCCAAAATGTCCGAGGCTGAATAAAAGAGCGCCCAACAAGTTCTTCGCTCACATTCCGCAGACTAACACTCGTAGACGGACCATATGAATTTTGCAGATGCTTCCAAAGAAGATGGTCAGAATCAATTACCTCAGGTGACGAATAAACCGATGCACCTACAGCAATATGCTCAGAAAGTTTATTTTTATTAAATAAATCAAGCCCGACTGAATTCATTTATCACCACTCTGCATATGACTAATTCACTTGTGAGCCTTCAGCTCATCAACAATCTTATGGGCAATGCGATCTGCATTCGCCATAATTGTCAGGGTATGTGGCTTCTCTGATAGTAACGATAAGCTCGCACCATCAACAACATGGATACCTTCGAGAGACATTACCTCTCCAATTGGGCCTGTCTCACCTATTTTTGGGGTTTTCCGCATTGGCAAAGTACCCGCGTAATGAATATCACCTCCAGCACGCCCAGTTGTAAAGCTACCCGGCAGCAAAACAGCACCCATCGTACGGTAGCTTTTACTCAAAATATGAGCGCCTTTTTTCAGCAGGCTTTCAGTTTCATTATGGGGTGTGCACGACACAAAAAGTTGCCCATCCGCGCTAATTTTTGCCCGGCCACCGCCATATGATCCTGGCAAAAACATATTTCCAACCACACAAGAGCTGAGCAATGACTTTAACAAATCAGCACCATAGCGCGCTTTTAAGGGCACATGTCGAACGAATTCTGACATCGGAACGCCTGTGGTAGAAAACGTAGCACCAAAGGCCGATATTCGATCTCCAAGGGATAAAGTAAAAGAAAGTTGCCCAAGACCAAATGCTGACTCCCTCTTCGTACCCAGAAAGTGTGGCAACCAGACCATGAAAGCCGCAGTGGGGCAAGACAGAAGTGGTAGTGCCTCGTAATGGCCGAGCGTCTGAAGCACTAACCGAGTCGTTGCCAGCGTTCCTGCAGCCAAAATGATTTTCGTTGCACTAATCGACCGACACTCACTCTCACTAATTGCTTTCCCTTCGATGCTCCAAATACCCTCTTTTTTGGAAAGACCCGACACCAAAAAACCTGCTTCCAATCGGAAATTGTCAAACCTCTGCAATGAATGTAGCTCATCTGCGGCTGAATATAAAGCGCGTCTGTGACATCCCCAAAGGCAATTCCCCGAAAGACTGCAAGCTTGCCGTCCATTGTGGTCCTCATTTAGTACGGCAAGCCGTGTGCGCCCCATCTTAAAACCTCGTTGCACGAGCTTTTCTCTAGACTGGTTGTAACGTTGTAGAAAATGGTCATGCATCCTATCCATCGCTATTGGCGGTTGTGACCATTCATCAAGTCCGTAATATTCTGATAAGTCGTCACTTACACCTCCACTGATGCCAATTCTCCTGGCAACCGCTGCATACGAATTTTCAATTTCAGATGAAGAAAAGGGAAATGATTCAAGCTCAGCGCTTGAAAAACGGGCAACACCGCATCCCCAAGCGTTGGAGAGGCCGCCGGTTGCCAAAGAGCCAATAGTGGTGAAATTTTCACCAGAAATACGGTTTTTTTCCATAAACTGGTCAAACACGTACGCAAGGGAAGGTACACGCAGCTTCGGCGACACAGCCTCAAGCATTTTGAGTGCATGAAACTTATCTCCAACCATTCGCCTGGCCTGAAATGAATCGTTAGCACGCCACGATAGAAAATCTTCAGTTGGTGGCGGTTCTTCAGCTTGTTTTCCACCATCAACCATCAAGACACGAAGACCCGCACTCACGAGCGGAAATGCGGCAGAAACTCCGGCTGGTCCACTACCAACAATGATGACATCAAAGTCAGGTGTCATCTCTACTCATCCCATGTGCGCGGAAGCACAACGCGAGTGGCTGGAGCGAGCATCAGGCTCAGCATCCTCCAGCCTGCTTCGGAAAGAACCGCACGGGTTATTCCCCAAAAGCTACCGGCGAAACCGGGCGACTCACCCAAGCCTAAAAAACGTTGCGCACCAAATGTGGTAGCTTCAGCCAGGACGGTAGCTGAATCAAGCCGCCATACGAATTCTTTCTTCCAGGAAGTTGCAATGGGGTTACCACCATCAATAATCGCAAGAAGAACAGGCCAGCGAATAAAGAGTTTGGGTAAGGTAATAGCTTTGCCTCCCCGCAAATTCTCTATGATTCGCACATAGCTGCGCAACGCTGTACTGCCAGGTTGCCGCTTCAGTACATAAGAAAGGAATGCCCGTCCTTCGATAAGTAGGTTTCGCTTATTATCATCACCTGCTGGGTGCATTCCTGAATCCAATGGCCTAAGTAACAGCCCTAGTTGCCGAAGATCGGACTCAGTTGCCATCCTCGGTAAATCGAAAAGCGAGCGAAGTCGCTCAAGGCTCGACTGTTTGCCAGCAAGTCTTATAACTACTGCAACAACAAATGAGGGAACCGGGACAAAGTTTCGCGACAAACGAAGTCGAACGCGCGCGATTGTGCTGAGAAATTCAGTGAAAGTGACGGATTCAATGCTCCCGAGGCACACTACACCGTGAAAAATATCTAGACGCTCCACAATTCGCAACAAGCCCAACGACAAGTCGTCCACATGTATAGGCTGCACCTTTGGCGCGGGTAGAAATGCGGGAAGGATCGGCAGATGGCGCACTGTATTAAGCAATTCGCCAAATAAGCCACGAGGCTTGCCGCCATAAACTTGGCCAGGGCGAACTACACATCCACCAACGGCAAGAACGAGTTGCTCAATGTGCCATTTTGTTCGTCCATAGGCGGTGGGAGCGTCAGGTCGGGCAGTTTGGCTGGATACAAAGAAGAGCTTTGCGCCCACTCTCTGAGCGGAAGTAATGAGCAGCTCAGCAGCCAATATATCCTGCGCACTGTTCAGTTGCTCATTTGACGACTTACTCGTTGCAAGATGCAAAACAACATCGGTGTCTATCGGAAGAACTGGCCCGTGACTCGACGAGAGATCGTAGGGAATCCAATCGCAACCATGCAACTCTGGAAATCGTCGGCACAGTGCAACAATTTCATATCCAAGAGAATAAGCCTGCTTGACAAATCGATCACCAATATATCCAGTGGTCCCTGTAACAACGATTTTCATGTTTTCGAACCGGACTAAGAGTTAATAGAAGAATTGGATTGCAAATTGAAAATGAATTTTTTACTTAACACGTATGAAAGTGCAACCATCACTATGTCCGATAGAAACTTGGCCACAACTGGCAGGGGTACCCATATTAGAATAAATACCAGCATCGCCGACGCAACAGGCACATTTGTCACCAGAACAATAAAATAGCGAACGGCCTGCCTCCCAGCAAAGCCCGACTCCGCCACATTGAAGGTATAACGCCGGTGCGCTACAAAGGCAAAAGATCCAGCTGCTAGTTTGGAACCAATATTTGCAATTATTGGTCCAGCCAAGTCGAAATGGAGAAGAAAAAGAAATGTGCCCATGTCAATTCCATAGGCAAAAACCTGTATCAATAAATACCTCAAGAAGGTCATGCGCTGTTCTTTTTTATTACAACAATGTGATGAAGCGCGAACCACCGATTGAATGGCCATAGCAATTTTTCTATAAAAGAAACCATACCGGTCATACTATCTGGAAGCAGTTGACGGAAATTCAGACCGCCTGAAATTACGTACTTGAGATAATTGCCGGCTCGCTGCTCATGCACAATTTTGAGCGACGGATGCTTGCGCACCAGTTCCGCTCTATCACGAACAAAAACGATGTAACTCAATGCCTGATTGGCACCATTCATTGGACCTTCTACAGGGGTTTCCCATGAAGGAAAAGCTTTATCGAATCCCTCGGTGCGAAAGAGTCGTTTATATAGGAATGATGCAAATAGCCCGTAATAAGGCTCGAGCAAAATAGCACCTCCACCGGGAATTAGCACTCGTTCCAGCTCAAACAAGAATTTATCTGGGTGAGGAAAGTGGTGAAAACAGTTCTGCCCATAAATTGTTCTGACTGAGTTATCAGCAAGATCCATCGCTTCAGCATTGATCACTTTATCCAGATGAGGAGCATCGACGATATCTGTTGCCAATACATTGGGATAAGAATCGCGCATGGGAGAAATACCAGCGCCCAACTCAACCTCAGCGCCCTTGCCAGAAAAAAATTGTTGATCGAGCTTCTTGAATAAATGATGAAATTCAGTGAATACATCTCGCAACATACGTTTTTTTGCAAGCATCATCCGATGCAGGTCTAATCGACTCACGCCGTCGACATCCATACCGGCGAGAAGCGGGTCACTCAAAAAATCAAAAAAACGTCTCATTTATTCTTCCCTTGAGATGGAACGTCAAGCAACTTACAAAGTCGCTGGTGCCTTGGTCTACGTGGAACCGAGGAAATATCATATGCTAGGAAGGCTAGTACCAACTGCAGCCCCATCAAAACCGGGAGGGCGGAGAGCATGACTGTTCCAGCTGGCGTGGTGATGCCTTCACGCGAAGCAAGCAACCAGTTCCACCCTCCAAAAGATGCGCCAAATACAAAAAGCAATACGCCCAGCGGCAACTCGATCGAAGCTAGTGAAACATCACGCAAGTAATAGTTATAAAAGATGCGTTTTACAAAGTTACGAACATGTTTGAGAAGAAATTCGCCAACGATCTTTGAAATTTTCATGTTGCTTATTTCATCGCCGTAGTTAGCATCCATCGGCACATCGACCACTACCGAACGTAGCGTATTGAGACGAAAAAGCATATCGGTTTCAAAGAAATAGCGGGAACTGATTTTTTTAAACGGCAGGCGGCGCGCTACATCGGCATGGATGGCCGTGTATCCGTTAGTCGGATCAAACAGATCCCAGTATCCCGACGACAGCTTCGTCATGAATGACAGCACTGCATTGCCAAACAAGCGCAACCCGGGCATGGCACGAATTTCTTCAAGATCGAAAAAACGGTTGCCTTTTGTGTAATCAGCCTCCCCAGCCAAGATGGGCTCGATGAAGTCGGGTATCAAGCTGGCGTCCATTTGTCCATCACCGTCGACCTTGACGATGATGTCTACACCGTCTTCAATGGCTGCGCGATAACCCGTCATCACCGCACCGCCCACGCCTTGGTTAGTTTCATGATAAATGACATGAACACGGAGGTCAAAACAATGCTCTTCAACGAACTTCCCGGAAGCATCCGGGCACGCATCATCCACGACATATATGCGCCACACCTCGTTCCCAATGCTGGTAATTACCTCCAGAACGTGCCGCGTAACTTTGTAGCAAGGGACAACAACAGCGATGCGACTATTGCTAGCGCGGTTATGCGCGATTTGATTTTCATCGTGGTTTGATGTCGCAGTTTTCATTGTCGTAGTGAGTTGCTTCTAAATTCCAAAGGGATTGTCGTATGGCCAGTTACAAAAACTGCAGCATATACGGCATTCGTAGGTGCCGTCACTTCCATTGCATGCTCAGCCCAAGTTGGAGAGCAATCGAAGGTTTTAATATCTGTGTTGACAATTTGTCCTTTAATATCAAGCCAATTAATCTGAACACGGCCCGGTGTTGGCTCTTTAGCACAACGCGCGCCAACAGTATTCAAATAGCGTCCGCCAGGTGACACGGTAACGGTCTGCACCACTGGATCGGTAACACTAACCAATAAAAATCCTGCTGTAGTGTCGAACTTCACTCCGGTTGACAAAGACCAGCCCTTGATTGAAGTGAAATCTGGATTGCTGAGCAATTCAGTTTTAAATTGGTATTCAGTTTTGATTTTTCGAATACTAAGCGAACCATACTCCGCAATCTTAAAGCTTACCTTTTCAACTCCTCCGCTACAGCAATTTAGTCCATTCCAGTTTGAATTCAGAATGATAAAATTAACGCCACGCTTACGTAAAATATTCGCGAGATCCTGCTCTGATTGGACTGAAGCAATTTCTTTATTAAATGCCATATTATACCAATTTGAGTAAAGTGCATCCCCTGAAAGTCCTGCTGTTAATGGATCTGCAAAGACCGCAACAGGAGTTTTTTCGATGTTTAAACGATTGACTAATTCAACAGCATTCCTTATGGGTAGTCGCATCAGTAAATACTCATCCCTGCCAGACTGATCAAAAATTGATTTGAGCGGAAAATCTTGATAAAAGGCATTACCTGCATTGATAAATAAAATATTCAAAACCACAGTAAACATTGCTGCCACATACCAGCATTTTCGCATGAATGTCTTCACTGAAAATGCCGTACTTAGTGCCACACCAATAGAAGCTATCAATATCACCCAGGATGGAAAAACATATCTTAAATAGCTCTGAGCCTGAAATGCAATTGCAATAGAAAATACTCCAACCAAAAGCAATGCGATGCCCCTAATCCGCCAAAATACAATCAATGCGATGAAAGTCGGTATAAATAATAACAACCACTGAAAACCAGATGCTCCTGCAGCGGCTTCCAAGTATTTTCCTGATTCGAATGTGACACGATAAATAACATCCCAAGTAAGACCAGCACTATATAATTGATTGTTAAAATTTTCGGTAACAGAATAATATGGAGATTGAAATATCTTGTTAAACAACGGAAAAACAGGATTCCCCGTCAATCGCCAAGCTGTTACATAAGGTATACCTCCAATCAGTAAAAATAGGCTCAAGCCAAGCATCAAGACTAGCAAGCCAGCAGTCTTGTACCATGACTTGTATCGCCAAACTAGCAGCAACAGCAGTACGGGTAATACGGTAAAGGTTACTGCTTTTGCAGCCAGCGCACACCCCAGCAAAATTCCAGCGATGGGTAACTCAAGTCTTGGCTTACCGGAAGTTGAACACGAATTGAGAACCGCCAACACGCCCGCAACAACGAATGATGACCAAACCGATTCAATGTAAAGGCTGCTACCTTCAGTAAAAGTCAGGGGTGTTGACAAAAAAATAAGAACTGCCCATCTTGCACCAAGGACTGTGCCACCCGCCCACAAA
>Ga0049080_10000604_pt1 | contig 12054 bp, 6 predicted proteins | sample GreLakmeER15MSRF_FD_66716 | JGI IMG/M metagenome (GOLD analysis project Ga0049080, IMG submission 66716) | Freshwater lentic microbial communities from great Laurentian Lakes, MI, USA - Great Lakes metaG ER15MSRF | ecosystem: Environmental > Aquatic > Freshwater > Lake | place: Great Lakes... | reverse complement strand
AGGCTTTTGCTATTGGGGAGGGTTCTTCTCAAACATCTTTTGGCCAAAGGATTGAGTCTAGCAATGTTGACGCAAAGGTCAGCAGGCTAGCAACTGTTACTGTTTCAAAAAAGGCGCAGCCAGTTACTATTGGGTTGTTTACAATAAGAAAAGGGGATGTTATTCCTAATGATATGTTGGATAACTTTTCTCAAGCAGAAAAAGAGCCTAAGTTGTTTATTGTTGCCGAAAGCGCCCCTGCGTTAAATTTTACTGGGAGAGAGGGTGTTAGTGGTGCTACAATTTATGTGCCTGCCACTAAGGATAATTTGAACGCTGTGATAAAGGGCATTCCTTCTGCACAAAAAGACTTAATAAGAAAGATAGAAAGGATTAGGGATAAGGCTGAAACCCTTGAGGGGGCCGGGCCGATAGGGGCCGCCGGAAAGAAAACTGGCGCCGAAGCGCCTCAATCCACATTTAATTTGTTAGACATACCCACAGCATGAGTAAAGAAATAGTAAAAGCAATATTTGACGAGAACATAGCAGGCGCTCGTGAGGACTTAACCTTTGATGCTTATTTTGATTCTATCAAGGGCAACGAGGATTACAAGAAGGGGTTGTTTGAGAACTATGTAAGTGATGGCACTAAGAGTTACGATGAGTTCAACGCTGAAACTTTTGGCATGGGAAAGCCCGAAGCCCCATCAGAAATTGGTGGGGCAGAATCTTCCCCTACCGAATCCGTATCGAGCGAATTTGAGGTAGGGCCACCTGCTGGGGGAACGCCTCCTGGTGTTGAGCCAAAGGGTGCGCCGGTTGAGGAGGCTGCTGCGTTGGTTGGGGAGGTTGGCTCAGTTGTTGAGCCTAAGCAAGATGTAGAGCCTGCGGTAATAACTAAGGATAGTTTGCTTGATGTTTTTACTGTTGAAGATGAAAAGAACAGGAAAGGTTGGTGGGAGAAGGTTGTTGATTTTTTTACTGGAGGTGGTGCTGAACCTAAGAGGGTTATTGTTGGGCAGGAAACGTTTGATAGGTTAAAGGCTCGCCAAGACGAAGAGATAAAAAAGGCCGAAGAGGAAACCGGCGAAAAGGTAGATTTGGTTGATGTTATACAAGATTTTGTAACTGTATCTCCTGAGGAGCAAGCTGCTTTTCTTATGTCAATCCAAAGGGGTTTAATGCAAGGGCAGATTGCGGAAAGAATGAAGTTGGGGGAAACTCCTACTCGTGAGGATATTATTGAAATTGCAAGGTTAAACAAAGAGCAGCGTGGGTTAAAGTCTTCAAAGTCATACGAAAGGTTTAATGAAGCTCCATTTGGCGAGGCTGTTAAGATATTTTTGCAAGACCCATTAGAAATTGGGGGTCAGATTATTTTAGAATCTGGTGCTGCGTTAGCGAGGCATGGTTATTCACGTGCGTTGTTGGGTGGTGGTACTGGTGCTGCTATGGGCAGTGTTGTTCCGGGTATTGGTACTGCTGCCGGATTTGGTACTGGGGTTGTGAGTGGTTTAGGCGTTGCAGGGTTTAACCTTGAAATGGCTTCTTCTATTTTAGAATCTTTTGAGGAGGCTGGTGTAGATATTACAAATCAGTATTCGTTAGAGAGTGCTTTTTCAAATGAAGAAACGTTGAAGAAGGCTAGGGATTTTGCGTTAAAGCGTTCCGTTCCTATTGCTTTGTTTGATTTGTTTTCTGCGGGTGTGGCTGGTAAGATTGCTAAGTTCCCTGCCAAGTCTATTGCGAAGAGGGTTGCCAAGCAGGGTGTTGAGATGACTACTCAGGCTGGTTTAGCGGGTACTGGTGAGGCTGCTGCTCAGGTTGTATCTGGTCAGAAGTTTAACCCTAATGCGATACTTGCTGAGATGATAGGCGAAACTACAATGGCGGTTCCGGAGATTGCTGTTGGCCAGATGATTGAGAATAAGAAAGAGGGTAAGAGTATTAAGCCTGAGGCGGTAAAGATAGACACTCCTGTTGAAGCGGTAAGGGATATGGTTGATATTTCTGTTGGTGCAGGGTTGGTTACTTCTAAGGAAGCAAATGAAATAGTTGATGAGTATGGTAAGGTTCAAGAGGTAAAGAAATCTATACCTGAGAATCTAAGGAATAATGAAGAGGTTGTTTCTGCTATTGAGGAAAAGAAAAAGTTAGAGGAAGAAAAGAAAAATTTAGACCCAATATTTGTAAAGGGTGTTGATGAAAAGATTGCTGCTTTGGACGCAAAGATTGAGGGTATTGTTTCTGGTGCGGAAGCTGCTCCTGTTGAAGGTGGTGTTGCTAAGGAAGGTGTTTCTCCCGAAACGGGGGGCGCGCCGAAGGTTGAAATAGTTGCCAAGCGTAGGCAGAAGTTAAACAAGGACAGGACTAAGTTAGTACCTACTGGTGGTTTTGATTATTTCGCAAAGGTAGGGGATAGGGAGGTTAAGTTAAGTGATGCTGAGTATAAGGCATATAAGGATAGCGGTGTGTTGCCTAAGAGTGTTTCGGCGGTTGAGGCTACTCCGAAAGTTGAGGGGGAAGTTGTGCCTGCGGCTACCGAAGAGGTGGTTGCGGAGGCGGTAACCCCTGAGGTTGCCCAAACCCCCGAATTCGCCGAAGGGCAACCTGCCGAGGTTATTTCCCCAGAGGTAGCGGAAGTGTTATCAACCGAGGACACCACACGTATTGCGTTAGAATCGCTAGAGGTGTTACCTGAGGGCATAGAGAGTGCCGAGGAAGGTGCGCGTATCTACCACGAAGCGATAGGCAAGGAGGAGCGTACTGAGGCTGAGGACGCTGTTGTTATGGCGGTGGAGGATGCGGTTATTGGTGGTGCGGTTGCGCCTGAGGTTGCGCCTGAGGTGGAGGGGGGAGTTGTAAAAGGATTTTATACGCCTAGTAAAAACGCACAAGCAAGTAGGTTGCAGTCAAGCGGATTGCCTGTCGGAAAGTTTATAGCGTTAGACGCTCCTTTTGTTTCTGAGGTACATAGTATAGAAGATGCGCAACAAGTAGAGGTAGATTTGTCTGGGAAAAAAATATACAATCCAAATGGATTAAATGGCTTTCCGAAAACAGAAGATTTAAGTAGGGAGTTGGGCGTTTATGCAAACGAAAAGATAAAAGAGGGGGGAAAAACATTTGAGGAAATAATGACTGAATTTTATCGGTCAAAAGGATATGATGGGGTTGTTAGGTTGATAGATGGTGGTATGCGTAATAATGAAAGGGAGTTAATTGTTTTTGATAGGGATATTGAATTAAAGCAATCTACCCAAACTCCCGAAACCGCCGAAGCGCCCAAACCCGCCGAAGGGAAGAAGCCAAGTGATGCTCAAATCGAAACCAAGATAGATGAGGTATCTACTATTACCCAAATACGTCCTAAGAACCTTCGTGACTTGTACAAAGTAAACAGGGAGTTATTCGGACAGAACAAGATAAAAGCGTTAGCGAGTGCTATTGCTATGGATAGAATGGTTGGTGCTATGGCAAAGCGTTCCGGCATAACCAAGGCGGAAATGTATGGGCGGTTGAAGTTTGAGAAAGCAAGTGAGGAAAACTTGCCACAAGGCGTTAAAATGCAAATAGATGCGTGGCATGCTAGCCCTTATTTGTTTGATAAATTTTCTGCCAAAAATCAAGGAAAAGGTGTTGGGGCTGCAAGGAGCGGTGTTGGGCTTTATTTTGCTATAAACAAAAAAGATGCTGAAGGTTATGCTCGTAGATTTTCGGACAATACATTAAAAATAGCAGACATTGAAGTAAGTGAAAAAAACCAATGGTATTTAAATAATTTTTTTAGTAACTTGAAATCTGCTTTTGATAATTCAAACGGAAGTAGAATAACATTTGCAAAAGAACTTCTTAAAATATCAGCTAAAAAAAGAGCGTATGGGTTAAAAGAAAAGGATAATTTTATTAAAATATCAATAGAAAAAGGGAGATTGACTCAAAAACAAGTAGATGAATATGATTTTGATTTGCCTTATTATATTGAACAATATTTTGATGAAAGTTATAAATATAGGGAGTTTGCAAAAGAATCATTAAAAAAAGGAGTTGAAGAGCGTAAAATACCTTCTTATATGTATGCCGTTACAATAAAAGATAATGGTAATTGGCTTGATTTTAATGAAATAATGACGGATGAACAATATGATGCAATATTAAAACAAGCTCAAAAAGAAAACAGTCCGTATCTTTCTGCTATTATAAAAGAGGGAAAAGGTAAAAATAATAGGGATTTTTATTGGAATGTTGCTAATTCATTAAGGCTTAATGAAAGAGAACTATCAAACTTATTGATGAGAGCAGGTATAGATGGCAATATAGGTATAGAAGATGGCAATATGCGTGAATACGTTGTATTCGATGAAAACGCTATAAGCATTGAAGAAGTAATTAATTTCCAAAAAGACGCAAACAAAGCTCGTGGTGCAGTAATGGTCACCCTTGATGGTCAGGCGGTAGTTTACGCCTTAACCGACCCGAATGTATCTACTCCTTTGCACGAGATGGCTCATATTTTCGAGCATTATTTAACACCTTCTGAGCGTAATTCGGTGATAAGAAATGCGGGAACGAATGGTTGGACTACTGAAACGAGTGAGTATTTTGCTCGTGGATTTGAGCGTTATTTAGCTGAGGGTAGTTCTCCTATTGCCGAGTTAAACAAGGTATTTGCCAAGTTTAGGGAGTGGTTGGTAGAAATATACAATGGGATTGTTGGTAGTGATATTGACATTGAGTTGAACCCTGAGATGCGTAAGTTGTACGATACTATTTTTGGAGAAACCGCCGAAACGCCCAAAGCCGCCGAAGCAGTTACCCCCGAAGTGGTATCTACCGAGGGTGTTACCCCAGAGGTTTCCGGGGTGGTGGAAGCCGCCGAAGGGCAAAGGCAGCCAAGTCGTGTAGCCACCTTTTTCTCTGGTGCAGGCACAATGGAAGCGTCTTTACCCAACGCCCAATCTGTTATGGCTGTTGAGTTCAACCCAGCGTACGTTGAAGCGTACAACAAAGCCTTTGGTGTTGAGTATGAAGCCAAAGATGTTAGGGATATTAACCCTGAGGAAGTGATAGCTTCTAAGCCGGACATATTCCATGCTTCTCCTGTTTGCAAGAACTTTTCGGCGGCCAAGAATAAACGAACAGTTTTGAAGTCAGATATGGAATCGGCTGATGCTGTTGCGAGGGTTATTCGTGAGGCACAACCACCGATTGTAACGATAGAAAATGTTCCTGACTACCAAGGCACTGTTCCATTTGAAACAATAGTAAAGGCGTTAGAAGATGCGGGCTACACCTTTGATGTTGGGGTTTACAACTCTGCGGATTTCGGTGGTGTTCAAAATAGGGAGCGTCTGTTAATTCGTGCTGTGAAGAGTGGCGAACTGCCACCTATCCAAGAGAAAACTGCTCCTGGGGATTGGTATTCTGCAATAGAGGATTTGATTGAAAGTGCCCCAGACTCAAAGTTTGAATCTAGGAGTGAGAGTGAGAATTGGGAGATGACTAGGATTAAGGATATGGTGCGTAAGGGTAAGTTAGATGCAACCAAGCCAATCATTACTATGGGTGGTTCTGCTTCTAGCGGTGTGGCTGCTGCTGCCAATGCTGGCGGCCCTGCGCCTACGTTATTAAGCACTTCGCGTTCTGTTCCAAGGATTATTTTGCCTGATGGCACAGTTAAGAGGGTAACTCCTGAGATGATGCGTAGGCTTATGGGATTGCCTGAGAGTTATCCTATACCTTCCAACCCAAAGATTGCAAAGGAAGTTTTGGGGAATGGCATTGATGGAGCGTTTACTAGGGCGTTGATTGACCCGTTGTTGAATCGCGCCGAAACGCAACCCAGCGCCGAAACTCCCACCCAACCCCTTACGTTCAAAGAGAAAGCCAAGGAGGCTAAACAAAAGGCAGATGAAGCAGCCGCAGAAATAAAAAGGCTGTTAGGGGGAAGGAATGGGGGCTTAGGCATTTCCCCATTTGGCAGGGCGAAGCGGTTGGCGGAGATAGATAGGGCTGTGGTTGTTGCCTTAGCGAGTTATGTTCGCAACAAGGTTCTTTCCGGCGCATACACCTTCAAGGATTTTGTGAAGGATATGAAGGAGAATAGTAAGCGTATGTTTGGTGTGGAGATTAGGGTAACGGCTCAGGACGAGTTGTTTTTTAATCAATCTGCTTCAATGTATGAGATTGATGATGCCTTTGCTGGGGAGATAATGGAGTTGAAGAATGACTTTGTTGCTGCTATTGCTGCAATGTCTGGCAGAATCAACATGAACTTTGAAGAGTTTGTTGCTTCAAATCAGTCTTTGGTTGACCAGTTCATGGACAGCGCCGAAACGAATTATGGTTTGAATCCTGCCCAGGCAGAAGCTTTAGTAAAGGCAATGTATCAAGACGCCCTTCGTGCTGCGGCAAATCGTGACCAGCTATACAAAACAGAAGCAGACATAAAGAACTACCAAGAGAATGCCATTCTTGGAAACAGGGCGTTTCAAGATGTAAGCAATTCAAATAAGGCTGTTGAGGTAGCTCGCCGAAGCAATTCAATATCTAGGCTTTATGATGGCTTTTTAAGGGCATTTGTGACACCAACATTATCTTTTGACAGAGTGTTTAGGCTAGCTAAGGATAGGCTTTCTTTAGAGAGGGAAGTTTATGCTTCAAGGAAGTCTCGCATGGGTGCTTCCACAAAGGCTGCCAACTGGTATTCTGATGTTCAAAAGAAGATTTTTGGTGGGTTGTCTTGGGGCCAGCTAGAAAGGCTTAATGAGTATATTATTGCAAAGCGTATTCTTGATGTTGAGGAAAAGAGAAATCAAGATGTTGCTTATTCTATAAAACTAAATGAAGAGTTGGCTAATCCAGCTACTACTAACGACAGAAAGGCTGAGATAAATGAAGAGTTGGCCAAGCTGGGCAATTTGGGTGAGATAAAGCATGGCTCTGCAATGTTGAATGGGAAGAAGGTAGAACTTACGGTTGATTTTGCCCAAGGTGTTATTGATGCGAATAGTGGTTTAGATGCTAAATCTATTGAAATTAGGCAGCGCGCCGAAGCGTACAGAAAGGCTAATGATGAACTATTAAAAATGCGTTTAGATGCAGGCTTAATATCCCAAGCTGCCTATGACTCAATGATAAAGCGTGATTATGTAAGACGTATCTTTTTAGACCTGTCTGCCAGCACTATTGACGCTGTTGATTATCCTTCCATTTCAGCTAAGATAAAGGCAATCCAAGAGGGTTCAACTGACAAGTCTTTGGAGATGGACACTCAAGCATTGTTGCAGTTAAATGCTGCTGCCACCTTTGATGCTGTTGCCAAAAACAAATTCATAGACAAAGTTGCCAAGTGGACTAATGACAATCAGCAGGCTTTTTTGGATAGGGCTTTAGAAAAGTTTGAGAAGAAGTTTGAAAAGAAAAATGGGAGACCTTTAACTGATGATGAAAAACAGAAGTTCTTAAAGGAGCAGACTTTATTTGAGCTTATTAGAAACAACCAAACCCCAAGGAGTGGTTTTGAGAAGGTTACCTATTTTGTTGATGGTGTTGAGAAATCAATGGCTGTAAGGTCTGATTTGGCTGGGGTGTTCCAAACGGCAAGTGGAAGGGGTCCGGTTCAAAACAAGCAGCTCATTTCGGTTATTTCTAAGTTGAATTTAACTGGGTTAATAAAGGCTTCTGCGGTATTTTACAACCCGGCATTTGCTTTGGGCAACTTTGCTCTTGACGTTGTTCACGCTTCAATGGTAACCAGAGATTTGTATAAGTCTTTTTCCGCTAACTTGGTTGTGATATTGGCAAAAGCATTAGGCATAACCGCCGAAAATGTTTATTCTAAGGCAGTAAATTATGGAGGTTCGTTATTCGGCATGGCTAAAAGAGACTCTAAGTTTGACAGACTAGTAAAAGACTATTTCGCTCATGGCGGTGGAATGACTTTTATGTCTGAAATTGGGTCAAAGATGTACACTAAGAGAATGGCTCAATCCCAATTAGGAAAGGCAAAGTCTGTTGCTGTTGACAATGCAAATAAAATAATTTCTGTGTTTAATAGTGTTCAGTCTGGCTCTGAGCTTATCACAAGGGTTATCATTTACGAGGCTGCTCTAGAAAAGAATATAAAGGAATACAAGAAGCAAAACGGTGTTGAGCCTACTGGGGCTGATTTAACTTTTATGAAAGAGTCCGCTGCCGCTAGTGCTGCTGATTTGATTGATTTTAGGGAAGGCTCTAATACCACAAAAGGGTTAGACCAAACCTTTATGCCTTTCTTAAATGCAATGGTTCAGGGTGCTAGGGCTGAAATTGATTTCATTGCCAAGAATCCTGCTGTTGCCGCTACAAGGATTGCTGAGTTTGGTGGAATGGCTTTAGCTGTTGCTTTGTATAATGCCAAGTCTGGGGAAGATGATGAGAAAGAGGGCATTATTGGCTACAATGGTGTTTCGGAATACATTAGGGCCAACTACTTTGTAATGATGATGCCTTGGACTAAGAAGAATGAAAAAGGGGAAGTTGTTAGGCCGTATGTGTCTATTAAACTCCCTGCGATGTTGAAGTCCATAAACATTTTTGTTGAGGGTACTGTTTCTTCAAGAGGTTATGGTGAGGTTACCTCGCAAATGGCAGAGGCGATTAAAGGTGGTTATGTTCCGGAAATTGGTGCAGCTTCTCCAACAACCCAAGCTGTTTTTGCTTTAACGGCCAACAAGGATTTTTTCAGAAAGGGCGCTAAGGTATATCGCGGCAAGGAAAAGGTGTTGTTGCCCGAAAGGTTTAACATGGGTGAAACAAAGAAGATATATCGTGATTTGTTTGGTGCCGCGTATGGCCTAATGAATGAAGAAGGCGAGGATAAAGGGGTTCTTGGGTTTAATGAGGCTGGCCCTGCACAATGGCAGACTGCTATTGAAAAGGCAATATCTTCAAACAACCCATACTACTTGGGCATAACTTCTGGCTATGCCAATGTTTCAGGGCTGTATGGTGAGAAGAATCAGAAAGAGGTTGATGCACTGTATGATGACAAGTTGTCTGCCTTAAACAGCCTAGCAATGCGCGTTTATAGGACGCCACAATCTTCGGTCCAGAATAGCAACTCAAAGAAAAAGGAAGAGTTGAAGTTTTTGGAAAAACAGATAGGTTCTTGGCAACAAAGGAATACCAACACAATCAATGGTGTTGTTTCTAAAGAGCTTCGTGAAATATCTGAGAGCGACAATAAGAAAGGTGTTTTGTTAGATCGTTTCTTTGACGAAAAGATTTTCAATTACATTTCTGATGTTGAGTTGACCAAAGAGGCAAAAAAGGCCGGAATTAAGAAGTTGCCCGAAAACCTTGATGATATTCAAGAATTTATTAAGGATGAGCAATCAAGAATGTCTATTCAGTTGGTAGAAGAGTTCAAGCCAAACTTTATTTTCCGCCATCCAGCATTGAAGGAATACAACCTTGCCAAAAACTCTTATGTTGGATTTAATGAAGATTTGATTCTAGACATTGAAAAAGAGTATGACAATGCTAAAGATGGGGAGTCTTATCTAATTGCCTTGAAGTTTGTTGCTGGTGATGATTATGATGAAATTGTAACTCAGATTGGTGTTAACCCGATAGAGAAAATGAGGGTTGACAATATCCTGAAAACCCCTTCTGCATTTCAGTATAAAACGGCTTACTTTAGGAGGACAAATGTAAGTTCTAATGAGGTCTCTTCCGAGTCTGCAATCAACAATTTAATCCTTCTCAAACACCTTCTTGAAAATGAGTAACTACACCAAACCGAAATTAAGGGAGAGCATTAAGGATAGGGTAATGGCTTCTAGCAAGGGTGGCAAGCCTGGCCAGTGGTCAGCGCGGAAGGCACAGCTTTTATCTCAGGAGTATGAGAAGAAGGGTGGGGGATATAGTGGCGGCAAGAGTGGTGCCCAGAAGAGTTTAAGTAAGTGGACTAAGGAGGAATGGGGTACTAAGAGTGGCAAGCCTTCTACGCAGGGGCCGAAGGCTACTGGTGAGCGGTATTTACCAAAGGCAGCGCGTGAGGCGTTATCGCCGAAGGAGTATGCTGCCACTTCTGCCAAGAAGCGTAGTGATACTGCCAAGGGCAAGCAGTTTAGTAGTCAGCCCAAGAAAATAGCAACCAAAACAAGTAAATATCGTGGAAAGTAAGTTCAAGAAATTGCAAAAGAGTGTAGCCAAGGGCTACGCTGAAAAAGGTAAAAAGAAAGCTATGGAGATTGGCGCTGCCGTTGCGTATAAGCAGGGTGTCAAGAAATATGGCAAGGAGGTTATGGCTAAGAAAGCCATTGCCGGAAAGAAGAAAAAAAAGTAGTATCTTTGAAACAAAAATTATGAAGACAACTACCAAGGGTGGTTCAACCACCAAAACAAAAGTTACCACTAGTGGTGGCTCTGGAAAGAAAGTAAAAGTAAACACTAAATCCTTTTAATTATGTACGGAATGAAGAAAGCTGGCGGTAGCAAAACCGCTAAAATGGGCAAAATGGCTGGCAAAATGGCTGGCATGGTTGCTGGAGCTAAAGCTGGCGCTAAGGCTGGCAAGGCTATGGGCAAAATGGCTGCTGCCAAGGTGTCTAAGAAAAAATGAAGAAAGACTCTCGAATAGAGCGTGCAGGTGTGGCTGGGTTTAATAAACCTAAGGCCACACCTTCTCACCCTACTAAGAGCCATATTGTAGTGGCTAAGGAGGGTGATAAGGTAAAGACTTTGCGCTTTGGTCAACAGGGAGTAAAGACCAACCAGACTGTTGGGCAGAGGGAGGCTTTCAAGTCTCGCCATGCCAAGAACATTGCGAAGGGCAAAATGAGTCCTGCGTATTGGGCAGATAAGGTTAAGTGGTCTAGTTCCAAGACAAAATCTCCTTCAAAAAAATGGGTTAAGGGAAGCTAATGGCACTACAAGTAAAAATAAAATTAGATGGTTGGAGTATTTGCTTTACAGCAAGCAACTCTACTGTTTACAACTTCAATGTATCTGGCTTAAACACCATAACGGGTTTGACTCAGGAGATAGAGGTTTATTATGAGAGTCCCGCCTCCGGCACAACAGAGGCTACTGTTGCCAATCAGCTTGTTACTCTGCTGAATGCTTTACCCTTTAACCTAAACGCCACTGGGGTTAGTTCCCCTGTTTTTGTTTATGGCGATAGCACTATTTCTATAACTGCGTTGAACAATGTAACTGTTGCACCTCCCGGCGGGAATAGTGATGTTATGACAATAACAGAAACCACTTCGGCATACAATCCTGTTTCAAATGTAACTGGTTGGGGTACAAGTGGATTAGACCCAAACCCTCAAACTTCTGATGCTAGTCAAGCTACGCTTTACATTGTAACGCCTACGGGTACAAGCCATACCATTTCTGTTTATCCAACGCTTCCTTCGAATTCTTTTGGAGGTTATTCTGTTTCTCCTTCTGCCTTAGGATATACTAGTAAGTTGCCTGATGGGTACTATCAAGTTCAATATGAAGTTCAAGGTACTTTTGGTGGGAATAGTGGTGTGTTGAGTAGTGAGAAGAAGCAGATTCTTTTGTATGGAAGTGTTTATTGTTGCATACAGAAAATGAGCATACAGGATGATTGCGAGTGTGATGATTCCGATCTTGAAGATATGCTGCTATTGTTTGAGGCTATGAAGGCCGCCGATGAGTGTTGCGATATTGTTTGTGCCAAAAAGATACTTAATGAATTAACCCGGCGTTGTGCCAAAAAATGTAATTGCTGATGAGCTGTAATTGTCAAGATACTCCATGTTCGTGTGTAGATGGGTTGAACTCGTTTACCACGCTAGCGGCTAGTTTCACTCAGCCAGGTGTTGGGTTAAATGTTACCGTTTCCACCACTAACCTCGGCCAGTTGAATAACCGATGGGTGGGTGTTGGCCAGATTTTATATGTTGTGGGTGGGGGTTACTACCAAGTGGTAAGCGTACCGAGTTTAACTACCGTTCAGGTGCAGAACTTGGGATATACTGGTAATGCTGCTCCTGCCGCTACGGTTGCTTCTGGGGGCAAAGTGTCCCCAGGTGGGTTAGCTGGGGTTACCGGC
>Ga0049080_10000601_pt1 | contig 12064 bp, 13 predicted proteins | sample GreLakmeER15MSRF_FD_66716 | JGI IMG/M metagenome (GOLD analysis project Ga0049080, IMG submission 66716) | Freshwater lentic microbial communities from great Laurentian Lakes, MI, USA - Great Lakes metaG ER15MSRF | ecosystem: Environmental > Aquatic > Freshwater > Lake | place: Great Lakes... | reverse complement strand
GATCGCATGTTGCGGCTTGAGGGAATATCACCGGAAGTCATGGAAGGAATTGAGGAGATGCTGAAATCGGAATTTGTTACCGGCGATCTTCCGGGCAGCAGAGGAGATCCAATCGAAAAAGTAGCGCATATCTTCAATTCTTTCGAACCAAAAACCGAAGGTCGTTTTTTGGCTGCACTTGATAGTGTCAATCGAAATGCATCACAAAAACTCCGCGCACTTATGTTCCTGTTCGAAGATCTTGGAAAAATCGATCAAAACTCCGCTCAGGTTCTCATGAGAGCGGTTGAGCGTGACGTGTTGATGAAGGCTCTAAAGGGCGCCACAACAGGTATGCGAGAGTTCTTTCTGGCGTTGATGTCTCAACGCGCTCAAAAATCATTCATGGATGATATGGAATCAATGGGGCCCATACGACTTCGAGATGTCGACGAGGCTCAGCGCGCAATCATTAATCTTGCCAAGGACCTTGCCGCCAAGGGCGAAATTATTCTGGGTTCCAACTCGTCAGACGATGAGATGATTGTCTAACATGAAGCAGCCAATGAAAAAATTCATGTTCAATCATGATCTGAGATCAGAAAATGGAGCGGCGGCTTCAATCGATGATGCTCCAGATTCCATCAATAACCCTGCTATCAGCAAAGCCTATCATGACGGAATGATGGCAGGAAGGTCTGAAGCTGCGTTGGAACATGCGGCAGTCCTGTCCCAGGCGAGTTCAGCGCTTGCTAATCACTTGATGGAATTGAACCGGAAATTTGATCAAGATATTCGAATAATTGAAAAGCGGGCTGCAGAAATAGCACTTCACTTCGCTCGAAAACTGACCTCCAATATGATTGATAGGGAGCCTACAACCCTTATCGAGGCTGCTTTTATAAAATGCCTGAACCTCGCTGGACAGCCTCCAAGTCTGACCGTGCGTTCAGCACCTGCACTCATCGACGATTTAAAAACAACCTTATCTCGGAAAGCGATCGAAATCGGCTACCGCGGAGAAATTCACGTCACGCACAATCCCGACCTATCGGGATCTTCCGTAACGGTGGAATGGTCTGAAGGGGGCCTGACTTTCGACCCAGAACGGGTACGCGCAGAGGTGGAAGCTTTGGCTTCATCCCATTTTCAATCAGATGATAACGACATAGGACACAAAAATTCATGAACCCGCCTGACGAATTTACGCTTCCAACGATTAGCTCTCGTGCGGACACTCAGTCCACGAGCCAAACTCACCCCTCGGGTGCCGACCCGGAAGTGCCAGTTTTAGAGGCTGATCTTGAAGCCGTTCTGGACGTACCCATAACAGTTACTGCTATTCTTGGCACAAAACGAATGGCCATTGCCGATATCGTCCGGCTAAGCGCAGGCTCCGTTCTCGAACTCGAACGACAAGTGGGTGAGCCCATCGATCTCTACGTGGATGGCCGTTTGATCGCCCGAGGTGAAGTTGTGCTCGCGGACGAGCGCCTCGCAATAACAATGACCGATATCGTCAAACCCGAAAAATAATCGCGGGAGACTGGATAAAAAATGCGTCTGCTAATTGTGGGATCGATGAGAGGGCCTCTATCCGTGGCTACACGGATGGCAATGGATCGTGGTGCCTCTGTTACGAATGCCGAAAGCGTTTTGCAGGCAATCAGCGTTATGCGTGTACAAGGCGCCGACCTTGTCATGATCGAGGTATCGTTACCCGTTCAGCAATTAGTCGATGGATTGGCCGCAGATCGCATCCGAACCCCGGTAGTTGCCTGCGGGATCGGCACAGACGCTGCGACAGCTGCAAATGCCATCCGGGCTGGAGCGCGCGAATTTATCCCGCTCCCACCGGACCCCGAATTGATTGCTGCAATCCTTGCGGCTGTGTCAAATCAGGATGAAGCGCTGATCTATCGTGACCCTGAGATGGAAAAGATTGTGCGGTTGGCAGAAACTGTTGCCCGATCCGAAGCATCAATCCTGATCACTGGTGAAAGTGGAACAGGCAAGGAGGTTATCGCGCGCCATATTCATCGGCGTTCCAACCGCTCCAAACGCCCATTTGTTTCTGTGAACTGTGCTGCAATCCCTGAGGGCCTGATGGAGTCCGAGCTTTTCGGGCATGAGAGAGGTGCATTTACGGGTGCAGTGGCACGTCGCATCGGAAAATTTGAAGAGGCAAATAGCGGTACGTTACTCTTGGATGAAATCTCGGAAATGGACGTGCGACTGCAGGCGAAACTGCTCCGTGCAATCCAGGAACGTGTGATCGACAGGGTTGGTGGATCTTCATCCGTAGCCGTCGATATCAGAATTCTTGCCACCTCAAATAGAAATCTCCGCGAGGAGGCCCTTCGCGGAAGATTCCGCGAAGACCTCTATTATCGCCTCAACGTTGTCAATATTCAAATACCGCCGCTCCGTGAGCGGCCTCAGGATATCATTGCATTGGCGGGTCATTTTGCCACCTATTTTTCAGAGCTTAATGGCCTGCCAAAAAGAACTTTTTCACCTGACGCAAAAAGAGCACTTCTCTCAAATTTCTGGAAAGGTAACGTTAGGGAATTAGAGAACGTCGTTCATCGGGCAGTTTTGATTTCCCGTTCTGATGAAATCGGAAATGAATCCATCATACTTCAAGACAGCACCGGAAACATGCCTTTTGGTCAAGATTTAACGACAAAAGCAGCCCAAACAGCCGAGGCAATGACGCGCGGATTAGTCGGACGAACGGTGAGCGATGTCGAAAAGCACCTCATTATCGATACGTTGGATCACTGTTTGGGAAACCGAACCCATGCTGCCAAAATATTGGGGATTTCCATACGCACGTTACGAAATAAATTGAATGAATACGTCGCCGACGGAACAATATCTCGCGAACTCAGCGATGTTTGACGGCACGACCTATCCGATCGGTGTCCCGTTTGTAAGCTATTCTAAAGTCATTTTTCGTTAAGGGTTAACGAACCATATCCCGAAAATTTCACGCCATTTAGCCCATGCTTGACGGTCTTGTCGCAGTCGACTGTTGTCAATTGCCTGCTCCGATAGCGCATAGGCTTCATCAGCAATCACCTCAAAAGGACCGGTCCGAAAAACTGTTTCATCCGAGCCCGGCGCGTACCAAAAATCCTGATCAGGATCTACCGCTGCTAAATAGCGAAAAAAATCCCTGATCAGACAATCATGATAAATTGCACCCATCATTCGATAGAGTGATCGATCAATAAATTCGTAGGCCAAAGTATCGATCAACATTCCAGAGATCGGCGCGTTCATTGTGGTCCGCCAAACGCGAGCTGCACGACATATGAAAACGAGATTGTCCTTGGTTTCGGTGTTCTTTGCTTCGATTACTCTTTGTGCCAGATCGGGCGCAAACGGACGCCATTCTTCCTTGGCCCGGATATCCGGATAGACGTCTTTTCCCGAAATCGAAAAATAGGGCCTCACATCTACCATCTGGCCATCTGCAGTTGATAAATTGACCGACCCCGAGAATTGGTTGATTTTTGCAGCGGGATCGAGATCTACAAGCGTCGATCTCAAAAGCTCCAGAAATGCGCGTTGCCGACCGATCTTCATCGAGTCAAATTTCTCGAATATCTCCGGAGGTAGCCGGAAGGCAATATCGATATCACTGGTCCCAAAGACCGCTGTTCCACGAACATATGAGCCGTAATCGATCGCATTCTGAGTTTCAGAATTGTTGGTCCAAAAAAACGCGTTCAGATGCGATATAATTTTCTTGCGGCATATAGCTATAGATGCGGATTGATCTTCGGTGATCTCCATTGTTGTTCTAAATCGCTTAAAAGTATCTATTGCAGACATCTAGCCACCACTCATTCGACAAGTCGCAGTTAATCACGCCACATCATCGAGAGAATTATCTTCATTTCTATCCTGATGGACCTAACAACATTTTTTGTAAAGAAATTTATAACGTTGCGTCAATTCATAGAAAATTAACCAATCATTAACCATAATTTCGGAATATGTAGCCTCATTCAATCGTAAAAATTCAACACCGCGCAGGAGCCTCACTCTGTCAAACATGGATGTCACATCGATAACACCTGTGACACCGCGCACTACGGCGATACCAACGTTTAGAAGTGTTGGCCTTCTCGCGCGACGGTCGGATATTCTCCTAGCCGTCATCGTGATGAGCATCATTGTTGTGCTCATTATGCCGGTTCCGCCGTTCCTGTTGGATTTTTTACTCGCAATATCAATTACATTTTCCGTCCTGATTTTGTTGACTGCGCTTTTTATCGAAGCGCCACTCGAATTCTCGGCATTTCCAACTGTCCTGCTGATGGCAACGATGCTTCGGTTGGCCCTGAATGTGGCAACGACCCGTCTCATTCTATCTGAAGGGCATACTGGCCCCGGTGCCGCCGGCCATGTGATCGAGGCGTTCGGCAACTTTGTCATGGGTGGAAACTTTGTTATCGGAATTGTCGTTTTTGCCATCCTGATGATCGTTAATTTTATCGTTATCACAAAGGGTTCCGGTCGTATCGCCGAAGTAGCCGCCCGCTTCACGCTCGATGCGATGCCCGGTAAGCAAATGGCGATTGATGCTGAATTGCAAGCAGGTCATATCGATGAAAAGCAGGCAAAGGCTCGTCGTCGGGCGCTTGAGGATGAATCAACATTTTTCGGCGCCATGGATGGTGCCTCCAAATTTGTCCGCGGAGACGCAATCGCAGGCCTCCTGATCACATTCATCAACGTGATCGGAGGGATATTGATTGGTGTCGCACAGGAAGGACTTTCCTTCTCCGAAGCGGCTCGAACCTACACGCTGCTAACCGTCGGCGACGGAGTTGTATCGCAAATTCCTGCACTCATCGTATCTACCGCAGCGGGCCTGTTGGTCTCGAAAGCAGGTGTAACTGGCGCCGCCGACAAAGCGCTTGTAAAGCAACTCGCAACCATGCCTAAATCCATGGGGCTGGCGGCCATGGTCATGGGAGCGATGTCGCTTCTTCCCGGAATCCCGATGGTTCCGTTTCTTGGCTTGGGCCTCGCAATGGCTTGGCTTGCCTGGCATTTGGATCGAAACCACAAGGAGGTTTTGGGCGATGCAATCGACGAAAAGTCACCTTCGGCTGAAACATCTCCCGATGGCATGATGACCGATGAAGTGCCGATTACTGACTCGCTAAAAATGGACGATCTGAAAATAGAGGTTGGCTATGCTTTGATGCCATTAGTGAACAGTGGCACCGGCTCCGATAAACTGACAGAACAAATCAAAGCACTTCGACGCACATTGGCCAGTGAACTTGGGTTCGTCATGCCTCCAGTGCGAATTCTTGATAATGTTATGCTTCAATCGAACAATTATATTATCAAAGTGAAGGAGGTTGAGGCAGGACAAGGAGATGTCTACCCCGGACAACTCATGGCTATGGATCCATCCGGTGCTCAGGTTCGTCTGCCCGGTCAACACGTTCTTGAACCCACCTTTGGTCTTCCGGCAACGTGGATTGACGCATCGCTCCGCGAAGAGGCGCAGATGCTCGGCTATACTGTCGTTGATGCGGCCACGGTGATCGCAACGCACATCACCGAAGTCATCAAGAGCAATGTTGCCGAACTCCTCAGCTATGCCGACGTCCAGAAGCTAATCCGCGACCTGCCCAAAGATCACTCGGAGTTGGTCAAGGATATGGTGCCAAGCCAGATCAGTGCCACTGGCGTCCAGCGTGTATTGCAGGGACTTCTCAACGAGCGTGTATCGATCCGCGATCTCGGCACCATCCTTGAGGGAATATCGGATGCGGTAAATTCAACGAAAAGCACCCGCGAAATTATTGAAATGGTTCGCCAGCGCCTCGCACGGCAATTATGCGGCCAATACACAACGCCCGCGGGGCAGCTTCCAATTATCACCCTATCGCCGCAGTGGGAAACCGCTTTTGCCGAATCGATCGTCGGACAAGGCGACGACCGTCACCTTGCGATGCAGCCCTCTAAATTAACCGAATTCGCAACGCAAATCCGGGAAAAATTCGAGGAAGCCGCACGCCAGGGAGAAATGCCGGTGCTTGTCACATCCGCTTTTGCCCGGCCGTTTATTCGCTCCATCGTCGAACGCTTCCGTCGCGAGACGCCCGTCTTGTCACAAGCTGAAATTCATACCCGCGTCCGATTAAAAACTGTGGGAAGTCTATGATCTGTCAATGGTGATCAGCTTATCTGATCTCGTTTCAGGAGTTGCAGCAATTTTTGTCGTTCAAAAACAATCACGACGACACATGCAAACAAAAGTGGAATCAAAAGATACAGCAGGCGAAAAACGAGGAGCGCCGCAATGACATCCGAGGCAGAGACATCAGGCATCGCTTTCAGAAACACAAATTCGAGAACACCCAAACCACCGGGTGCGTTTGACAGAAGCGCGGCGGAAAATGACCCGAGAAATACGCCGGCCACAACAAAGAAGCCTGGATTACCTGCCTCCGGCAAAGCGAAATAAATAATGCCCGCGGCACCAAGCAACTCGATGGGGGCGGCAAACAATTGACGCAAAACGATCATCGGTCGGGGATATATCAGTTCATATCGTCCAATCCGCATCGGGCGGAAACGCATTACCGAGCCAAGGACATAAAGCCCGACAAGCATCAAAAGGCCAAAACCCGCGATTCGCCCCGATGTTTCCGGGATATCAAACAACCGGGTGACCAGTTCCGGTTCACCGATCAGGACAAAGCCGCCAAGCATGATTGTGCCAAGACCAAAGGTGAAGGAGCACAATGCCACCAGAATGCCGATTTCGACTGCATTCAACCCCTTGGTCGAATAGGCCCTGTACCGGACAGCGGCGCCCGAGATAACGGAAGCACCGATATTATGAGACAACGCATAGGTCGTAAATGAAACGAGCGAAATAAAGCCCCAGCCGAGCGGTTTGCCCAAATGCAGCAGTGCGATCCGGTCATACCAGGCAAGGGCACCATAGGCCACCAGCGTCGCGCCAACGGCGAGCGCCCAACGATGCAACGGAATAGCCGCAAGACTATTCAGCACATCGACCGCAGACAGGCTTTTCAATTCATTAAAAAGCAGCCATCCGGATAAAAGGACGGCAGCAACGCCTATCAAGGGCCAGACAAAATCAAGTGCTCGCTTCATGAATTGAACCTATCCGGAAGCGTGAGAGAATCCACTTGACGGATTCAATCACTCCATTAAGCTCCTATCACTGCATCAGTGACACTGGAACGACAAGAGGCTTCCTGTCCAATACGTACCTGCATCCATGATAAACTGACGCAAAGCCCAACAAACACGCTGAATGCTCAGCAGCTGATCGGTATCTCTCCCATCGGCAAAATCACGCGCGTGCCATCCGGAGACCAATCCGGTCCATTTCCGATTGCTCGCGAACTGCTTCGGCAACCCGCTCTTTGAGCTGCTCGCGATCATCAAGAATCTCGAATTTTTTCAAGTCTTCAAACGCCTCTTCCAACTCCAGCCGCGCAGCCTCAAGTTGCCCGCGCATCTCGTCAGCAGACTGGATCAGATTATCGCGACGTTGCAAAGCAGCTCTCGCATAGGTCGGATAGGCAAAATGGGTACGATCCGCTATGCCGGCACGAGCTTCTTCACTGGCAATTTCGCGATCAAGCTCCGTTGCCATTCGTTCAAATTCGGCCACCATCGTTTCGATCTGCGACAATTTACGCCGCTTCTCGTCGACCTGAAAGCGCTTCAAGCGCAGTAATGTATCACGCGACTTCATGCTCACTCTCTAGTTCCGCAAACCCGATAATGGCTTGCTCTTGTCCGTTGTCATGTTGCAGAAACGCCAACGATCTCTGCCAGTCTCGAATAAGTATCGCTCATTGAAGTTGACTCTTCCTTACCTTGGCGAAGAAAATCATCGAGCAACGGATAAAGTTTGATGGCTTCATCAACTTCTGCCGACGACCCTGCCCTGTAAGCGCCCAACCGGATCAACTCCTCCATGTCGGCATAGGTCGATAAAATCGACCTTGCACGTTGAATACTCGGCCAATATTCCGGATCACAGGATCTTGGCATGGAACGGGATATTGACTGCAAAACATTAACAGCAGGATACCGACCTCGCGCAGCTATCGCCCGCTGCATGACAATATGGCCATCCAGAATGCCTCTCACCGCATCTGCAATCGGTTCATTATGATCATCGCCGTCAACAAGAACCGTAAAAAGTCCTGTGATCGTCCCTTCATCGATGCCGGGCCCGGCCCGTTCCAACAGTCGGGGAAGCTCCGTAAAGACGGTTGGCGTATAACCCTTTGTTGTTGGTGGCTCCCCCGCCGCCAGCCCGATTTCACGTTGCGCCATCGCAAAGCGGGTAACGCTGTCCATCATACACAGGACATTGAGGCCCTGGTCCCTGAAATACTCGGCGACTGAAAGCGTCAGATAAGCCGCCTGCCGACGCATCAGAGCAGGTTCATCGGAGGTCGCTACAATAACGACCGACCGCGCAAGGCCTGCCGCGCCTAGATCTTCCTGCAAAAACTCCTGGACCTCACGGCCTCGTTCCCCGATTAATCCAATCACCGCCACATCGGAAGCAGCGTTTCGCGCGAGCATTGACAGCAAAACCGATTTCCCGACACCGGAACCGGCAAAGATCCCCATGCGCTGCCCTTTGCAGCAGGTCAGGAAAGAATCGAGCACGCGAACGCCCATCTGGAATGGCGGACCAAGGCGGCGCCGCGAATGGGCCGGTGGCGGATCGGCCCTGAAAGGCATGAAGTTTACCCCGGCCCCCAATGCCCCGCCTGAGTCAATTGGCTCACCCAACCCGTTCAGAACACGCCCGAGCCATGAATGATCAGGAAAGACACCCGATGGCCGATCTGTCACCAGCGCGCGCATTCCGCGCCTCAGCCCGTCAACATTGCCGAATGGCATTGCAAGGGCATATTCCGGTGTGACACCGATAATCTCGGCCATGACAAACTTGCCAGCACCGGTTTCGATGCGGACACGCCCCCCGATTTCCATCAATTCAAGCGGGCCGACGATCTCGATCAGAAGCCCGCGAATGCCTGCAACCCGTCCGAAAATCTCGAACGAATCAATTCTGTCGAGGCCGGCAATCAGCGCGTTGATTCGGCTTTCTGGAGTTAGGTTCATCCTAAAATGCCCCCCATCGAACAAAAATTCGGTCAGTCACGCAAAAACTGGAAAAAAAATTTATTAACCGCTACAGCTTCCGCTGAAGAGAATCAACGACTCATAGCATTGAGTCAATTGAATCACTTAGCAACTAATCTTAAAGTTGAAATTCAGCGCAGAACAATCAAATTGTAATTAGAAATTCAAGAATTTATCACGAATTTCATATCACAATGATTTTAAGACTTGCAGGAATGAATCACTATTTGTTAACCATTCCGCGATAATTTTTTGATAACCGAAGCGCGAGTTTCGCGAACATCTGCTGCGATCGATCATGGCGGCAAGTTTGGCGGACTGGACTGGAACGGGACTGGGAACTGACAATGCGCGTATTGCTTATTGAAGACGACAGCGCAACAGCGCAGAGCATCGAGTTGATGCTCAAATCCGAGAATTTCAACGTCTATACGACGGATCTCGGAGAAGAAGGTATCGATCTTGGAAAGCTCTATGATTACGATATCATATTGTTGGACCTAAACCTTCCCGATATGTCAGGCTACGAGGTGTTGAGAAGTCTCCGTGTTGCGAAGGTCAAAACACCGATTTTAATCCTGTCAGGTTTGGCCGGTATTGAAGACAAAGTACGTGGACTTGGTTTCGGGGCAGATGACTACCTCACAAAGCCCTTCCACAAAGACGAATTGGTAGCACGCATTCAGGCCATTGTCCGCCGGTCCAAAGGACATGCACAATCCGTTATCATTACAGGTGATCTCACGGTGAACCTTGACCAGAAGACGGTCGAGGTTGGCGGTGCGCGGGTGCATTTGACCGGCAAAGAATACCAAATGCTCGAACTCTTGAGCCTCCGTAAGGGAACAACGCTCACGAAAGAGATGTTCTTGAACCATCTCTACGGCGGGATGGACGAGCCCGAGCTCAAGATTATCGACGTTTTCATCTGCAAGCTTCGTAAAAAACTCGCCAACGCTTCGGAAGGCCGCAATTACATTGAAACGGTATGGGGACGCGGTTACGTTCTCCGGGAATTTGCTGACGAAGCAGTTCTTCTTTCAGCCTGAGTTCGTGCCAGATAAATTAAAAAAGCCCCGCTTCAGCGGGGCTTTTTTTAATCGTGTGAGCGTGAACTCAACGCGCTTCGATCATGACCATATCGTCATGGAGTTTAAACGTCACCGTCATGTTGGCAGCCTTTGCCAATAGTCCCGCATAATAAGGCTGGATCGCATGCGCATCGACGCCGTTACTTCCGGCCCGACCTGCGATGAGATCCTCGAAATGAGGTGGAATACGTGGACTCACACCTTTCGCAGCAATCTTGATCACAACGCGTTCTTCGTCCTTTTCCAACGTCATGGTCATCTCTCCCCCGCGAGGGATCGCATGGGAAGCAACCATCAACAAATTGAGCAATAATTTCACAATGTTTTTCGGAAGATATTCGCGTGGTGCCTGCCATACGAGAGAAACCCGATCATCCTGAATAAATCCACGAGCAACCTGTTCGGCATCACCGAGATCAATGGATGAACCAGCCGAGCCAGCGGCGCCGAAAGCAATCCGCGCAAATTGCAATCTTGCCGAGGCCTGCTTTGCACTTTTGCGGATCAGATCATTTGCGAATTCACGCATTGACCCGTCTTTTTCATCGTCAAGCACCTCCAACCCGTTCACGATCGCACCAACCGGACTGATAACATCGTGACAAACCCGACTGCACAACAGGGCCGCGAGATCCAGTGGATCAAGTGTTACTTTGACTGTTTCTGAAACATCCATCTTGCCTTAAATCTCCCTGTCCGAAGAAACGCGCACATTGGCAGCGTTTCACTAAATTATCTGGCGGGCAACACGCCTAGAGAGCAATACTGGCTTGCCAAGGACATGCCTACCGTAGAATCATGTGCTGAAATGATTCGCCTACGGGAGTCTTGCACAAAACCGGTAACGGATTGTTACAGCTCCCGGAAATAAGAGTGTGATAATCCCAAAATTTTCACTCGGAACAGGACACGCCATGAAGTTGATACGTTTTCTCAGTCTCGGCCTCGCCCTGACATTCGCAGCGGCAACATATCCGGCAATCGCTCAAACAAAACCTCAACCGGAAAAGCCGCTCGGGTCGTCTGCCGCGGCACCTGCTCCTTTCAAAACGGATGATCTCGTCAAAACGGGCCATAAGTTTTTCGGCAGCCTGTCGCAGGGCTTAGCGTCGGCCATTGAAGCTGCGGTTTCGCGATGGGGCCAGCCAAACGGTTATATTCTGGGCCAGGAGGCATCAGGTGCCTTCGTCGGCGGTCTTCGTTACGGCGAGGGTACGCTTTATACAAAGAACGCCGGTGATCGGCCCGTCTTCTGGCAGGGACCGTCGGTCGGTTTCGATTTTGGTGGGCAAGGTGCCCGCACCATGATGCTTGTCTATAATCTTCCGTCGACGGAAGGTATCTACCGGAGGTTTGGTGGTGTCGATGGATCAGCCTTTTTTGTTGGCGGGTTTAGCGCGACAGCGTTGATTTCCGAAAACATCGTCGTCGTGCCGATCGGCTCCGGCGTCGGCGCGCGGCTTGGTGTGAATTTTGGCTATCTGAAGTTCACGAATGAAAGTACTTGGAACCCGTTCTGATCGGTTTTCAAAACGCTATGACAGGCCCGAAAGGGCCTGTCTGAGATCTGCGATCAAATCATCGGGATGCTCCAGCCCGACCGAGAGACGCACCAGCCCGTCGCCAATGTCCATTTCAACGCGCTCTTCAGGGGTAAAACGCTGATGCGTTGTGGTCGCCGGATGCGTGATCAAACTCTTGGCATCCCCGAGATTGTTCGAGATCCGGATCAATTCCAACGCGTTCATCATTTTGAAGGCGGCAGCTTTTCCGCCCTTGAGTTCAAATGCAATCAGCGTGGAGCCGCC
>Ga0049080_10000598_pt1 | contig 12071 bp, 2 predicted proteins | sample GreLakmeER15MSRF_FD_66716 | JGI IMG/M metagenome (GOLD analysis project Ga0049080, IMG submission 66716) | Freshwater lentic microbial communities from great Laurentian Lakes, MI, USA - Great Lakes metaG ER15MSRF | ecosystem: Environmental > Aquatic > Freshwater > Lake | place: Great Lakes... | reverse complement strand
TGAAAACGAGCGCAACCGTAACATGGGTTTAAACAGCATCATTGGTCAGGGCTACAACACTGCGTTTAACAACGCACAGAACCAATACAACCAATCACAGCAACAAGCCTTACAAGGGTTGGGCGTTGGCCTGCAAGGTGCGACTGCTCTGGGTCAATTAGGTCAGACTCAATACGGGCAAGAGATGGGTATTAACCAACTGCAAAACCAGTACGGTGGTCAACAACAAGCCCTAAACCAAAACATCTTGGGTCAGCAGTACCAAGACTTTCAAAACCAAGTCAACTACCCGTACAAGCAATTGGGCTTCATGTCTGACATGCTTCGGGGTTTACCCTTATCTCAAGGTGCGTCTACGATGTACCAAGCGCAACCCTCTATGGCGTCACAGGCTGTTGGCCTTGGCTTGCTAGGTAAGGGTGTGGGTGCGTTTGCCGAGGGTGGCGAAGTTGAACAAGAAGATTACGCTGGCTTGCCAGCAGGTGCGTTGCAACGCGTCATGGGAGGAATGGCATGATTAGTCAATCACTAGCGCACATGGGTATTGCCGAGTTGCAGAAGGCGGTGCTGGGTATGAACCCTGCGATTAAGCCGTACGCCGCGCTTGCCGCCTTGCAAGAGAAAGTTAAGTCTGAGCAGATGCGACAAGGTCAAGCTATGCAGAACCCTGCACAGCCACCCGTGGCACAGCAGATGATGGCGCAAGCAGAACAACTAAACCCTGCCCAAATCAATAACCCATATATGGCATCTGGTCTGGGTGCCGTACCTGTGCAGTCTCCTGTACAAACTGGCATGGCGTCAGGCGGCATTGTTGCGTTTGACGAGGGCGGAGAAGTTCCACGCTTCCAAGTTGGCGGTGCTATGACAGAGAGAGAAATAGAAAAAGAAAGAGAAAGGATTGCAAGAGAACAACTTAGAGAACAACTTTATAGCTTACCCTCTGGGGGAAAACCCGGCGGGTTTTATGCTATGAATGTACCTACTCCAACATCTACAATAAAACAAGAAGAAGCACCGCCTCAGTATTTATCATCGGGTAAAGTCAACCCTGCCTATACAGCATTTGCACAAAGAGATGCGGTACGTGACCGTGGTGTTGACTCGCAATCGTATAACCCCGCGATGTTTTCCAACGTAAATGCCTCTGTTGCACCTGCGCCAGAGACTACTTCACAAGTTGTTTCAGAAGCGCCTAAAAATAAAAAAGAAGTTGTTCCCGCTAAAAAATCTGCCACAGGTAAAAAAACTAAAGAAGACCCCGTGGGTATTGCACAAGCCGTCACGGACGCAGACCGCTATAAGGTAGACACACAGTACAAAACTCTAGACGATTTTATGACGGCACGCAAAGCCGCTGAAGCAAGCGCAGGTACGTTACCAGAAGACGAATTTACTAAACTTCAACGGGAAAACCTTACTAAACGTGAAGCACGCTTGGCTAAGACAGAAAAGAGTGGCGACCAACTAGCTTATCTACAAGCGGCAGGGTATTTCTTCGGTCCGGGCAACCTGTTGCAAAACGCACAGCGTGGACTACCTGCCTTTGCCGAAGCTAAGATAAAAGCCAACGCCACATTAGACGCCGCACAAGAAAAAGTTATGGATGCGCAAGATGCCTACGCACGCTATAACCAAGCACGTCAAGACGGTAACAAGAAAGATGCACGCGACGCGTTTGGGCAGTACAAAACGTATAGCAACGACGCTGAGAGATTAAGACTTACAGGCATACAACTAGCCGACACTGCTAAGTATCAACAGGCGCAGGCGTTAACAGGGGGGCGTATGGCTGATGCCGCTATGCTTGCCGCAAAGAATCGTGGAATTATGGGGGGTCAATACGCAGATAGACAGCGATTAGCCGAATTAAAAACCACACAAGATGGGCTTAATAAACGATTAACGGAGTTAGGTCCAATGGCAATGCTTCCAGAAAATAAAGCTGAAGTTGCAAGACTTAAAAGAGAATTAAATATAGTTACCAACGAAATAGCTGGAATGGCAGGTATAGACTTTACAATGCCACCACCCCCCGCCCCCGGTGCTGGCAATCCAAACTTACCGCCTCTAAGTTCTGTAGCAAATCAGTTCTATACCTCAAAATGATATGGCAACATTCAACGCTGAAGCAGCACTAAAAGCCGGATACACAGAACTACAAATTGCAGAGTTCTTAGGGCAACAAAATAAATTTAATACTGCGGCGGCGTTGCAAGCGGGGTATGCCCCCGCTGACATCATTAAGCAATTAAGTGGGCCACCACCTACTACCTTTGGTGGGCAAACAAAAGAATTTTTCAAAGGTATCCCCTATGGGGCAGTTAATCTTCTTGAAAGTGCGGCTACTGGTGCGTCTGCATTGTTACCAGAGGATATGGAGAAGTCTGCACGCAAGACCATTTCTGAAACTGCCGCCGCCGCTAAGAAACCGTTTGAAGCCGCTAGAGGTTACGAAGAAACAATCCCCCGTAAATTAGGTGAATCGGGCGGCTCTACCTTGCCTTTCTTTGCGCTTGGCCCCGCAGGGTTGGCGGGGCGTATTGGTGCTACAGGTTTGGGTGTAGGTGCTGGCGCAGGCGAAGCCCGTACTCGTGCAGAACAAGAAGGCGCGACAGGTGGACAGCGTGCGGGGGCTACTGCTCTTGGTGCTGTAGTAGGTGTAACAGAAATGTTACCTGTGTTCCGCTTTATAGATAACTTAGCCAGCCCAATTAAAAAAGGCATCATGGGTACGCTTACCCGCGCCGCCGCTACAGGCGGTGCAGAAGGTTTGCAAGAAGCCGCCGCACAAATAGCGCAAAATTTAATTGCCAAAGGCGTTTACAAACCTGACCAAGCCATCATTGAGCAAGTAGGTGAATCTGCCGCCTACGGCACAGCAACGGGTGCCTTGATTCAAGTTCTTACAGATATGGCATTGGGTCGCCGTGCTGGACAAGGAAGTTCTACACCCGCTGGTCAGGCTACAACAACCGAAGCAGAACAACAAGCCAAACGACTTCAAGTAGCGCAAGAGCAGATGGGCGTTAAGCAAGGGCGTGAAGCCCGCAAAGAAGCCGCACTTACTCGCGCTAAAGGCAAAGGTGTACAGGGTGAGTTGTTTTCTGGGCTGCCAAAAGCAGAAGACCAACGCGATTTGTTTGGTAACTTAACTTCTCCACTCCCCCCAGAATCTACACAAGAAGAAACTACTGGCGTTCCCGAAGGTCAAATGGATTTGGGGTTAGAAGGTGTCCGTGGGTATGCTGAACTTGAAGCTGAAAAACAACGGTTGTTGGCTTTGAAAAAACAAGAAAAAGATAGCAAAGTGTCTCGTAAAGAGCGCACTCAAGGCATTGATGAGCGGGTTGCTGAAATCACCGCTATGCAAAAAGACTTTGTGCGGTTGTCTGACAAAACCAAAAAAGGTACGCAAGGTTCGTTGTTTACCCCGCAAGAACTCACTGGGTTAGATACCACAAAAGGCGTAGGCGTTACTCCCGTTGAGACGCCAAAACAGACTAAACAACGCGCAGGTGTCGCACCCGCTGGTGAACAGCTTGGTCTTGGGATTGAAGCCACGCGTGAGTACCCAGACCTTGTACAAGAACGTGAACGTCTTAGCCTTTTACCCCAGACACCAGAAATTAAAGCACGTCTTGCCGACCTTCAACAACAAACACGCGACCGTGATTTGTTTGAAGTTGATCGACTATATGCGGCTAAAGCCGAGGCCGCAGAACAAGAAGCCAAACAAACCGAGAGTGCGTTTGCCGCGCCTGATGAGCAACCAGTTACCGAGCCTACGCTGGTGCAGAAGCCAGAACCCCTCACGCCTACAACTGTGCCAACCACCGTCACACCTGATGTGCTGGGTGCATTAGGTATTGGTCGCACGGCAATCATCCGTAAGCCTGACCACGGCATTATGGGTAAAGATATTGCTGACCCTGCACAAGCCGCTGAAGTTAAGTCAATCCTCGAAGCCTACCGCCAAGGTCGTAGCGCACCCATACAAGAAAAGATAGATGCATACCTTGCACGACCAGAATTCGAAGCAGTAAAAGGAGAGACAAATGCTAGACAAACTCAGCCACCCACAGATAGAAACGGCGTTCAAGTACCTGACCAAACCGGTGAAGGAAAGCCCGCCAGACGAACTCTCACAGCTAAACGAAATGGAATGGTTCCTCTTAAGCCGGATGCTAGACAGCCTGTTGTCAGAGAAGCTGAACAGTCCGCTCCAGTAGAAGAAACTAAAACCAAACATAAAACAACCTACGAAGGTAAACCCGCAACGGTAACTATCGTTCGCGATGCTTTGGGGAAAGTTGTTGATACAACAGTCAAAGTAGATGACGAAAAATTTGCTGCGGTAAACCTTGGGGCGCAGGGTGTAGTTACTGACGAACAACTGCTCCAAAACCTGACTGACATAGGAACAATAGGGCAAGAAGAAACCGCTAAACCCCCAGAGGAGCCACCAGCACCCCCTGCCGAACCTAAGAAGCAGATGGGTATGTTTGACCAGTTGGTACAGCCAGACGTTGCTGAAAAAGGTAAAGGCAAGAAAGCCGCGCCTGTTGAAGAGGAAGAAGCCCCTGCCGTAGAAGAAGTTAAGTTTGACCCGTGGGACAAAAAGAACTACCAAGGTCTGGCACAAGAAATTGAAAAAGGCACTACACGTAGCCCGCAAGAAGCCGCGCAAGATTTGGTAGATGCAAAGGCGGCAGACCGCGAAAGCAAGAAGTCCATCAAGGTTAAGTCTAAGCCTATACAAGAAGCTGTAGAAGAAGAGTCAACAGCAGAGAAAGATGTACGTGCAGAGGCTACTGTTGCCGCTGTTAAGACCCTGACGGGTGCTGACAAGATGGTGCTGGCAAAGCACTACAAGCAACCCAAGTTCAATAAGGTCGCTGAGACTTCGTTCGTTGACGACACCATCAAGGCTATTACTGACGGTATTGATTCCGTCTCTAAGGCAATCCACAAGTACGTTCGTAAGGCCATGTCTGGCATGCTGTCTGTGGCTTTGGTTATCAACCCAGCGTTTATGGGTTTGCCAGAAGCGGCGATTATCTCTAGCCCTGCTACCTATACGGTAGAGCAAGCGGTCAAAGCCACCATACCCGCAGAAGCTGCAAAGCTGATGTCGCCTGCCGCGAAGACTGCATACGAAACAATACTGCCTGCTATCAAAGCAGACTTACAAACACGCGACAAACTATTCTTAATACACGACAAACCCTCGGCACGGACATTCTTGTTCACCCCTGATGGGCAGTTGTTGATGCAGTCCAAGACCTTGCAAGGGATTGGCGTGGGGGACTTGTATAAAGGCAATAACGATATTGTTGCAAACCGCGTCACACCTGCTGGCCTGTTTACTATTGAGCAACGCGTTGGTGGCAAGACTGCTGGCGAATACGACTTTGGCAAGGTGTTTGGTATCAATGACACCGAAGCGTTTATCACCATCATGCACTCGGTCTGGACAAAAGAAGCCGATGCACCGCAACGACTGAAAGCGCTTAACAACGACTCGGCGGCGGACTCTCGTTATTCGTTTGGCTGTATCAATGTGCCAACTGCTACCTTCAAGCAGATGCTTGAGAAGCACGAAAACCAGATGAACGGCGCAAAGATGTTCATCGTGCCTGACAACCAAGCACGGGTAAAAGACTTTATTAGTGGTGACATAGCCAAGAACACAGTACGTGAAGACAAACTCTTACGCCAATCAGTTGAGCCTGTAACTGAGAAAGTTACTAAGACTACATCAGGTGCTGGCAATTTACAGGCTGGAGTTGACCGCACACTGTATGGCAAGCCAGAAGAAAGATTCTCTAGGCAAGAAGTCGTGCAAGGCCAAACCGTACAAGAGTTGACGGGTGAAATCGCAAAAGGTAAGGGCATCCTTGCAAATGCTTTGCGCCGTATGGTGCAGTCTGGCAAAGTCAAACTTGAAGAAAAACATCCTAGCGGAGAAAAGATTGGTGGCTATTTTGATGGCAAGACAATCACACTATACGCTGATGGCATCCCATCGGGTGACGCAATGGCGGTTGCTCTACACGAAGTAGGCGCTCACTTAGGGCTGAAGAATTTACTGGGTGTACAGCAATACAACAACGTCATTAAGCGCATTCAAGCGATGGCTCAGAGCAAAGAAGCTAGCCCAGCCCGCGCACTTGCACAGCGTGCGTTGTCACGCATCCAGCAAGAAGATATTGTGCGTGGTGATGAAGTTATTGGTGATGAGTCAGTTGCGTACTTCATCGAAGAACTTGCCAAAGCGCAAGCAAAAGGCGAACTGCAAACTTTGGGTCCAGCCCGTGCTTTGTGGAATCAAATCAAAGCCGCTATCCAAGCAACTATCAATCGTGTGTTTGGCACTAACCTTGGTGTAGACGCTTTCACGCCAGAACAGATTGGCTTGCTGGCAAACGCCGCGTTTACAAGAGAATCGTTTACTGCTCCCAAAGAAGGCGCGTTTGACATAAACAGCCCAGAAGGTCGCTTCTCTAGAGCGGAAGGGTATACCCCACAAGACTATGCTGAAGTAAATCGTATTGCGAATAGTTATGGCCCTGCCGCCGCCCCTGCGGTGGGTGGCTTGCTAAACGACAGTTTAAAAGGGATGAATCGCGCCGCAGAAAGTTCTGGACTACTTACCGCTTTCCGTCACAATCTTGTAGACAAACTAGCATCGGTGGAAGCTAAATTAACAAACAAGTTTTCTATGGGTGTGCGGGATTTCTTTGGTAATTTAAATCCCCTAGTTCTAGCGCGTCAGGCTGAAGACCACGGCAAAGTGTTTATGAGTTTTGTGTCCGACGGTGGGATTAAGATTAACAAAGAAGGTTTGGTAGAAACTTTTAAACAGCAAGCCTCAGTTGCACAAGCATTAAAAAATATACAAACATTTGGTCAAAACGCTGGTATTAGTTATGACGAAGCCAAAACATATATATCTAGCGTGCTAGAAGGTCACCGCGCTTACGACATCCAAGAAAACCATAACAAGCCATTAGAAGTATCTGCCGTTTTGTTAGAACAGCAAGGTAAGAACAAAGAAGCCGACGCTGAACGCAAGAAGAAAATTGATTTGCACCTGACTGCGGCTGACATTGCTTCGCTAGAAGCGGTGTATCAAAAAACTCCTGCAATAAAAGAAATACAAGATACGTTCAATAAAACCCGTATGCATGTGGTTGATTTATTGGCGCAGTCAGGTCGTATCTCCAAAGAGACGGCTGATGATTGGAAAGATAACTCTGCCTACGTGCCGTTTGACCGTGTATTTGAAGACCTTGGTGTTGACCCGTTACCACGCGGCAAGGGGCTTGGTGTAATGACCAAGACACCAAAGATTAAAGGTTCACTTGACCGCCGTGTTAAAAATGTTGTTGACTCTTATATGGGTACGCTTGGCTGGATGGTCGAAGAATCCATGCGCCACAACGCCTCTACCAAACTGTTAAATGAAATGCAGTTGGCAGGGTTTGCGGAGAAGCATCCAACAATCAATGCCGCCAAAAACAAAGAATTAGTAGTTCGCCTGTACGAAAACGGCAAACCCGTGTTCTACGAAGTTCAGAACGAGTACGACTTACTGGCGTTTAAACAAGCGCCTGAGATGAATAATTTTTTAGTAAATAGTTTAGCCGCTACATCTAAAATTTTACGGGTCAGCGTAACTGCAATGCCGCCATTCGCCATAAAGCAGGTTGTGGAAGATGCAACCCGCGCTGCGTTTTACTCTGGTGTACAGCGCCCGCTAGTTGTGGCAATGAAAACTTTGTACAACTTACCCCGTGCGTTCTTTGGTGAAGTGACAGGGCGTAAATCCCCAGTCGCTAAAGTACTTGAACAATTGGGTGTCATAGGGGATTACGATTTAAATATTTATGACCCTACTTCAATTGAAAAAGACATTGGCGCTAAAAAGCGCAATATGGCTGGCTCAATTTTTAATATATTAGAAAGCTTTACAAAAGCATCTGATCTTGCCGCTCGTATGGCTGTGTACGAAGAAACTATACAAGATACCAAATCCACGCAATACCCAGAAGGTGACAAAGTGTTAGCGCAAACCCGCGCACGCGAACTGATTAACTTCCAACGCCGTGGCTCTAGCGATTCAATGCGGGTGCTGACTCGTGTCATCCCGTTCTTTAACGCTTACGCGCAGGGTATGGATGTGCTGTACCGTAGCGCATCTGGTATTGACTCATCGTCTTCCATAGAACGTGGCGCGGCACGGCGCTTATTTATGGGTCGCGTTGCCATGATGACTGCGATGGGTTTTGCTTACGCAATAGCAATGAGTGATGACGAAGGTTACAAAAATGCTACGGACGATAAGCGCGATAACAATTGGTTGGGACCCAACGGCTTTAAATTACCATGCCCAAAAGAATTAGGGTTTATATTTAAAGTTATTCCAGAACGTATTGTTGAGTACTTCAACCGTAGTGGTACGCCAGAAGAGCAAAGCGTAATGGCTGCGTTGTCTGGGGTTATGAAAGCGGGTTACTCCGCGTACTCAACACCCACCGCGATACCGTCGTATATCCGTCCAATTATTGAAAATGCAGCTAACTACTCAGTCTTTTTGCAACGCGAGTTGGAATCTGCTGACCAACGAAAAAAATTACCGGGTTACCGTTATGAATCTGGTACATCTGAACTAGCAAAAAGTCTAGGTGAGGCAACTAATATATCGCCAATTAAAATAGATAACACGATTAAAGGTATGTTTGGTATGGCTGGGTCAACTACGCTGTTGATAACAGACGCTATGCTTAACCCAACGCGCCCTGACCGTCCAATTTCCCAACTACCGTTTGCCAGTATCTTTACTTACGACACAGTTGGTGGGCGGGCTAAGACTGAGTTCTATGACTTGCGTGAACGCGTGTCGCAAGCGGACTCTACGTTCAAAGACCTTCTGAAATACAACCCAGAAAAAGCGCAGAAGTTTTTAGAAGAGAACCAATCGCTTATTGCTATGGCGCCGCTAATTAACAAGAGTTTAAAAGACCTCAGTGACACACGTAGTGTGCGTATGTTCCTTGAGCAAGGCACCGAAGCCCAACTTGGTGTAGATAGCGCAGAGCGCCGTAGACTTATTGACGAACTGCGGGGTTATGAAAACGACTCTCTCAGTTATGTGCGCGGAATTGAAAAGCAAATGCGCGATATGGATTTACTGCAATAAAAAAACCCCCGATGATTAGTCGGGGGTAATCCAGTTAAGGAGAGACAACAGCAACTGCTTGCTGCGGGCAAATGTTATCACGCAACTCTCCATGCGCGTACACCCCACATGCCATTTTCTATACGCGCCCTGCACTGCACTTTCATATCAAAGGTTCTTGCTACCACGATGATGTGAGTAACTACAGCGCGGTTATCTAGGCAAGGCACAAAGAAGGACGAGCCTGTTATGAACTTGCCCCACTCTATGTTTACTTGTACGCCTTCAATCTCAAGCGACTTTGAGTGCGTCGTCATCAGTAGTCTTAGCGATGATTGAATCTACATCAAATACACTGCTAAGTGAGTCGTCTATCAGGATAGCGTTTACAGGTGGTGCTGCAACCATTAGACCTTTTGCCATACGTTTCTTCACGACCTCTACGCGTACGCCATCGTTCTTTAGTGCATTTAATGTTTCGTGGTAACTAACTTGGTTCTTTGAACACCAGTCTTTAAACGCACGTTGTACGAAGTACAAACACTTTGTATCCATATCGTATCGAATCATCAATGCATTCATCGGGGTCATCAGCGGCGCTTTGGGTAGCCCGTTGTCTGCAACCTTGTCGTGACCAACCAAGATGCTACGGATGTTGGAATTGATAAACGAACCGATTGCAGAGATGCCGTCTATTGGGATAGCCTTGATGTCGGTACTACCCTTACGCAAGAACGCTATGAGCCACTTGAAGATGCGCTTAACGTCAATATCAATCAAGCCCAAACGCTGGGCGATAAACCCGCCTGTGATGGCAACAGCACCAAGGCTAGACCAGAAGCGTTCGCGTTGACCCAAGCCAGCCGCCGCATCCAGTTTAAGTTGTACATCGTGCAGAACTTCCAATGCTTCAGCGCGATTCTCTACAAGATACTTCATGTAGATTTCACCAGCCAAGCCAAAGTTCTTGTGCAACTTGGCAAACAACGCGTCAGTAAATTCTTTAGAGAAGTTGGCATCGCGCTCAATCTTCAACTCAATGATACGCATCAACTCGCCCTCTGGAAATTCCTTTAGGCTATACAGCTTGTCGTACAGGCTGGCGTTAGATGATGTGATTGCTATCAGTCGCCACATTGTGTTGTTGATACGTTCTGCGTTGACTTGTGACTCCATGCGATTCTTGCCACGCCCTTGGGTTGTAGCGTAAGCCAACTGCGAAACGATGTCTTCGCGCATGTTTGTGATTTCGTCAATCGTCACAGGCAAGTTGTTCATCACCCCAAAGCGAAAAATCTTTGAGTTGTATGTATCGTCATTTTGTAGAAGTAAGTCAAACGGCTCACCCCAGATACTGTTGATTGCCATCTGCACAGTTGACTTGCCTGTACCAGAACTGCCACTCAGTAAGTTAACGATACCGCCCCGCACTTGTGTGAACTTCAGCAACGGTGTGCCAAAGCCCAATAGAAAAGCAAACGCTTGTGCTTCCATGCCGGGGTTGTCGTAGAAATTAACGACTGACTTCCACTCTGCCAAGTCACCCTTCTTACCCAGCAAACCGCAGGTCTGCAAGATGGCAGTTGAGGGTGGGCTGTACTTAACACCTGTCGGTGTGATTTCTCTATCGCCAAGAACAAATGTGTTCTCGTCTGTCCAGCCAAATTGTGTTCTAACTTTTTCTGCTTGTTCCATATTTTGTAACTCCTTTACCCAACGTGATACATAAAACATGAGTTCGTTTACGCCTTTATCAAGGGCTACTACACCATGTTCCCCAATCGCATCGCGAAATCGGTCTTTGGCGAGTGCCGCTGTAAGCGGTATCGAAAACTCCCTCACTCCATCTTTTGGCAAATGCAACCGCATCCACAACACTTCCCCTAAAGCTGGGTCAAACATTCGCTTGACCACATAAAAATCGTTCTCATAGACTAACTTGTCTTGCCCGTCTTCTTGGCCTGCATCTGCTTTGCGGTAGATGCCGCCGTACTTGCCACGAAAAAACGGAAAGGGATACGCGGGTATGTCGTACACCCGCTTTTCTTTTGTCTCTGCGTTAACTTGTTCTACTTTATTATCTGCTTCTGTAGCTGCTTCAATTTCTTTTCCCAACACAATGGGCGAACCAAACTTACCCTTGTGCTTGCATGACCCGCAAGTGTTGGGGTGTAGGGTATCAAACATACCGCATGTGTATGGACCCTTGGTCAGACTCGCCTTGTATTCTGTCTGCCCCCTATCGTATGCGGGGTGCATGTTGGAGATGTCGTGGATAGCCGAGTCGCGGTCAATACAATGCTGTGCAACCGATAAGCCCGCACGCCACAAGGGTTCGTCTATGTTGGTTTGGTCTTCTAGTATACGGTTGAGTTGCGGGCAACCCTCTGCTTTGAGGGCGATGATTTTCTGAAAGCGAAAGGTATTGTTCTTACCAATCAGGCTCTTGCTAGTCTCGTCTAGCCCCTCGGCCTTGAGGTGTTCTGGCACTTCAAAGGGTAGGCTGTCGGGCGCTTGGGCGGTTGTCGCACCCAAGGCTTTTGCAAACTCTATTAAATCAATCTTGCCATCACCAGCGATGTACTCGACAGGTAACGGATTGGTTGGGTCTTTAAAGTGTGTAGTGTCTGGCACGCGCAGAATACGGGCGGCATCTGTGGTGCATGATGGGTCAGCGTGTAGTTGCTTTTCTATGCAAACTTCTTTTAGGCGCTTCGCTACGGGAATCCAAATGTCTTTCTTTATCGCGTCGTCTAGCACCCAATACGCATGTAGTCCGTTGCCAGAGTTAATGCAGATGGGTTGTGGGAGATTAAGGTCAGCACAGAACTGACCGAGTGCCGCTATCGCATCAACCCGCGTGAGGTAGGCTTTTGTGGGTCCGCAA
>Ga0049080_10000588_pt1 | contig 12169 bp, 12 predicted proteins | sample GreLakmeER15MSRF_FD_66716 | JGI IMG/M metagenome (GOLD analysis project Ga0049080, IMG submission 66716) | Freshwater lentic microbial communities from great Laurentian Lakes, MI, USA - Great Lakes metaG ER15MSRF | ecosystem: Environmental > Aquatic > Freshwater > Lake | place: Great Lakes... | reverse complement strand
AACCTCTTTTCTAGCCATTGCCATGTGTTCACGCTCTTCATTGTCTTCCAAGTGTTCTGGAGGAGTAGTCGGAGGTGGCCCAGGTGTCCAAGATTCATCCAACTCAGGATTAGTCCAAACAGGCATTGCACCAAAAGGTTGACTAGGCAAACCATACGCAGATTGCGGAGGGGCATAGGACGAGCTAAAACCGCCCATAGAGCCTTGATAGCCCATTGGTTGACACATTGGTTGCGTTGGAGGATTAAACGCCCTAGAAGCACTAGACATAGCCCGTTTACCAATAACTCCACCGATACCGCCAACGATCAACAGAACAATGTCGTTCAACATCTTGGTATAGGCTTGGTCAATCGGAGCCATACTCTTAATGGGCTGAGTCACAAAAGTGACAGAGTAGAGCAAAGCACCAACAATAAACATAAGGATAAGAGTGACTGCAATCACGACAAAGCCCCAAATTCTTACCTCAATCTCTTCAGTTGTTAGGTTTAACTTCGTCAACTTTTTTCTCCAAGATAGGTGCTACCAAGTATTCTGGGCAAGTTTGAGTGAATTGGCATCTAGGTTTCTGACATTGTTCGGCATGAAAATTATCAGGATTTTGGCAAAAATAGCGATATTTCTCATCGCATCCCGATAGCATAAGTGCTATAAAAATCAGAAAATATTTCATGCTTTTACATCCACTTGAGTGGCTTTGACCCATTGAGTCTTAATCTCTTGGCATTTTTGCTGATGTTCAGCCTGTTTACTTAATTCTGCCAGACGCTTCATATTCTGTTGGTGGATCATCCTATGAGCCTCTGACAACATTTGAGCATTTTGTTGGTAAGTTGTAACTCTCATTTACCTAAACCAATCCTTCCTAGTAGGAGATTGACAATTCTGTCAGACAGATCATCAGGTAAGAACTTCAGAAAACCCAAGAAATATAGTGCCACACACCCGTAAACGAATATCTTGAGGCACATATCAAAGGTTTTTTGATACTCATTCACCGAAACACCTAGGATAAACAACTATCCAAAAGAAATAGTTAACAGGTACAGCAGACCAAAGAACTATATCAAGCCAGGTCATCTGCCACATCTACGAGTAGTTGCACAGAAATCCATCATCTCATTCACGCCAACAAAGACTAGAAACAACACAAAGAATATTCCACCTATTGCCAAACCAATCTCTAGTTGTTCTTGCTCTTTCTGTTTAGCTTCTTTCTCTGCCTTCTTTAATGCACTAATCTCTTTGGCATCAGCCAAGTCCATCTCTGCTTGACGGGCTTTAATCTTATTCCAGACATCAATCTTTCCTGTTTGCATGAAGAGCATCTTTAGCTCTTCCTCAAACGCTCTGGCTTGTTCTAAGGCCATCTCAATCTGCAAAGCCGTACCCATGTTGGAGCCTTTGCCAGACTGTTTAGCCTGAAGCATGGCTTTTGTAGCTACAGACTTAGCGTCAAATAGCTTACCAATCATGGGCGCAAGTGAGCCTAGGTCTTGGGCAACACCTGCTGCCTTTTTGACCATGCTAATAGCAGACTGTATCCCTGCTAGAGCCGTGATTGGATCTATCATTTCTTTTCTACCTTCTTCCATTCAATACAGTAGACTTTTCGGTTGTAGACATCCCCAACCCACATCCACTTGACACACCTGTACTCAATAGATACAGCCAGTAAAAAACTAATTAATTCCATGCCCAGATGATTACTGAGAATGACCAAATAACAAGGGCAACCATACCGACTGCCGCAATTGTTGCAAGCAGCCAGTCTTTCATGTTATCTAGGGAGCAAGAAACGCTCAGTACCATACTCAGGCAACTGACCTAATCCATAGTTTGTCAATGGATTGGAAGTTACTCTGTTTAACAGTCCTGGCGCTTGTGGTTGCGAACTAGGCAACATATTACGTTGGAATACTGGACTAGTAATACCTGCTCTGACTGCTGGTCTACCCAATACAGTAGCAAGCAAACTAGGATTACTTGCTGAAGCAGCGGCAACACCTGCGGCTCCTACATCCAATGGACTAATGCCAGGAACACTACCAATACGAGAGGTATTCTGGAAGGCAGTTGGATAAGCGGCAGCAGCATCTGCCAACGCTTGTAGTTCACTAGGAACAATCTTTCCTGTTGCGGCACGTTGGCCTAACTTAGCGCCAGACACATCACCAGTTACAGCATTCAATGATTTTTCAATTGTGTAACTCTTGGCAATATCCTGACGGGCTTGCTTAAAGTTAGACATTACATCTGGCTGATTAAAGTTCTTCAGATTACGCTCTGCAAGATCTTCTAATTGTCTAGCAGCAAACTTCTGTGCCTGACCAAGACTTCTGTTGGCAGGATCTACAGATGCAAGATTTGCCTCACCATCGTATCGGAGACGCTTCATCTGCTCGACCAAACCAACACCATCAAAGTTCATCTGCTTTAAGCCATTGAGAACTCTAAGTTCAGAAGTTACATCTGTTGTATTCGCTAACTTTTGAAGTTCTGCGGTGCGCTTGTTTATATCGGTAAAGAATTGTTTGTCAGCGTAGTAAGTGTTATTGGCTTTTAAAGCATCGTAAGCTTGACCCTTAACATTGCGATAGTCCTGCAATACTTGGGGTGTAATAACTGTATCTTCTGGTAAATTCAAAGTCTTACGAGCTTGAGCATTAATTACTTCTTGATTTTTAATAGAAGCAACTTGACCAGTTTGTTGTTTGCCAGAGAATCCTTCAAGCAATCGATTCAACATTGAAGGATTTACTTGTGTAGGAGGCAATGTAGCGCCTTGAGCAATAGCACGTTCAGCAACTAATTGAGATTGAGTTAAATTGGCTGGCGCTCTTGGTGTAGTCAATGCGCTAACAGTAGCAGTAGGAGCAGTCAAAATGCCACCAGCAGCCGCCTCATTAAGCACTTGTTGAGGATTAATTGTGCCTGTATTAGCCTGTTGTGCAGCAGCAGATGTAAGGGCGGCAGTAGTGGCTCCAGTACCAATGTTCTGCGCTAACGCAACAGTTCTCGGAGCCATTTGTGTAAGCACATTAGGTGTAGCAGAAACAATGGACTTCTGGATAGCGCCAGGCAACAATAAATTAGTAGGATCAAGCAAACCAGTGCCAAGTCCACCAACCAATAGACCAGGACGCTCTGTAGCCACTTTGTAAGTGCCTTTTAGAATATCGCCAATAGACTGAGTTGGTTGAGCAACAGGTTGTGGTTTAGTGCGATCAATACCAAGGTATTCATCTGACAAGCCAAGCTTACTTAGACCTCCCTTAATTCCTTGAGCCATTAAATCAGCAGCGCCAAAGATTAATTGTCCACTAGTAGTCTTGCCACGCAAAACATCTAATGGGTTAAAGCTTGCGGCAACGTCTTGTTGAAACTGACTCCTTGGCTGAAATGCCTGTTGTCTAACACTCTGCATGAAATCAGCAGGAGTAGTTGGCGTTACTTGAGTCTTAGGCGCTTGTTGCTGAGTGCCAGTTAGTGGCACAAAATCATCAGCGCCTACAACTTGAGTAGTTGCTTTAGCTGCTGTTTCTTGTCCGAAAGGAACGAAATCGTCATCAGTTGTAGATTTAGCCATAAAGTTTTGAACCTTTTGAACATAATTTTGAGTCTCTTTGAAGGGCGGGATTCCACCATACTTTTGCACATTACCTGGGCCAGCGTTATAAGCCGCCATAACTAAAGTTGGATCTTGGAATTGTTGAGATAACTGGTTTAGATATTTAACACCACCACGAATGTTATCTTTCCAATCCATCCTGTTAACACCAAGCTCTTTAGCAGTAGCACCCATCAACTGCATAGGACCATAAGCACGATCACCAGTTTTTGTCTTAGGTCCAATGGCATTAAAAATACCTTGCGACTCTGTGTCAACAACACCTTGCACTAAAGAAAGAGGAACACCTTGGCGTTCTGCTTCTTGAGCAGCAAAAGCAAAGATTTCGTCTTTAGTTGCCATTATTGACCTACTGTGTATGTAGAACCATCAGGCTTCTTAATCAAAATAGCGCCAGTTGATTTACTACGTCCAACTGTAAAACCTGCTGGCATTACAGGACTACCTTGTGAGCCACCTTGTTGCCAAGAAGCAATTTGCTCATTAAGGAACTGGTTAACCTTTGGATGGTTATACAAACGTGGATTATCAGGAGAGTTAGCCCATGCCGTATAAACAGCTTTAGGATCACCTGTGTAGGCATCAATGAATCTCTGTCGGGCATCATCTTTATCTGCGGCAGCAATCTCCAAGGCAGATACATACTTGGTAACAAACTTAGGATCAGTTACACCAGTAGTTGCCTTGTCAACAATTCCACCTTCAAACGCATTGGCATTGCCTTTAATGTTGCTCAAACCTTTCAAAACACCTTCAGAACGTGTCTTGTTGAGCAAGTTAACATTGCCTACTAATGAGTCAAATTTATCGCCAACGCCAGGTATAGCTCTCATGTAAGCCGCACCAGTACTAAAAAACTCTGTCAGTTTATTAGGATCAAGTTGTTCAGCAGCGTTATACAAATATTCAGCAGAAGTCTTACGATCACTAACAGTCAATGCAGCATCAAGAGCAGTCTTTGTAAACTCATTGTATCGATTAGATGTTGCAAGATTTACTGCTTCTTGAGCAGGAGAAATCTTAGCTACTGCACCTGCAACTCCTCCAACTTGTGGATTAGTTCCTGCAGCGCCAGCACGAGGAGGCTGAGTAAGAAGAGAAGATCTAGGAACATAGTAAGTCTTACCATCTGCACCAATAACTTGTTCAACTTGACCTGCGGCTTGACCAACAGCTTCAGCGGCTTTAATAGACGTTAGGGCTTCTGTAGAACCAGGAATAGCCATTTGCTGAATATTACCAGTAGGTCCAACTCCAAGCATAGTGTTAGCTGATACTTCTGGCTTCTGAGTCAACAATTGAGACATCATGTAGTTCTGCACAGGGTTAGCAGAATACTGACCAGTTGCAGGATTAAATTGAGTCTGTATACCTTCTTTTTGTGTTGGCAAAGCACCGATCACCCGTCCACTTGCATCAACACGTAAATCACCTTGGAACTTGGGTTGCATAGCCGTCAAAGTTTCACGAATCTGTGGTTGTGCAGGGTTTCCTGATAAACGCAAAGAATCTAATAAAGCTTGGTTGTAATCAATTGGAGCATTTAGAATTGTTTGCTGATTTTGAGCCGCAGTTAAAGTTGGTCCACCGCCACCACCCATTGCACGTTGACCTGCTTGGAATGTAGTTGGAGCATACTTCTCTTTAAACCCTGCAAGTTCTGCTTGTTGCTGTTGAGCAATCTGAGAATCACGAATCATCTTCTGCATATTTAAAGAAGTAGATGGAATATCCATTGCAGACTTAAAGCCAGTAGCGGGATCACCACTTAACAAACTACCCAACAAGAACTGTTGAGTGGCCTGTTTCTGCATTGATTCTTTTTCAGTATCAGACAATCCCGTCAATGCGGCATCAGATAACAACCCAATATTAAAAGGCATAATTTACTCCTTAACCAATACCAAGCAAGCCAAGCAAACCTTGGCGTGAAGTAGATGTAGACTGCATTCCAGAGCCACCACCAACATTGATACCCAATGCTTGATTGAGAATCTGTTGTTGCTCCAATGGCAGATTGCGGATTGCATCCAACTGTTGTTGTGAGAATCCTTGTTGCAATGCACCTTGTTGTTGAAGTGCTTGAGCGCCAGTAAGTCCCATTTGTTGGCCTTGACCTGCAATGTTTGCAACTTGACCAGCCGCACCCAAACGCTGTTGATTAGCTTGTAATCCTGCGCTTTGATTAGCTAAATTTGCTTGCAAGAAATTAGCGGCATTAGCCAAGCCAACTTGATTTTTAGATGCTTGGTTAGCAAGGTTAACTTGTTGTGTGTTTTGAGTATTAAGTTGACCAACATTAAAGTCATAACCTTGATTTGCTAAAGCAGAACGTAATGCGGCATCTTGATTAGCTTGAAGAGCTTTTAAAGCAGCGTCTTGATTAGCCAAACCAAACTGTCCTGCCAATTGCAAAGACTGTTGAGTTGTCGCCAAATCTTGAGCTTGGTTTAATTGTTGTGCTTGCATCTGACGAGCAAGATCTGCTTCAGAAGCACGTTGCGCTTGATCGTAAGCTTGGGCATTTTGTTGAGCAACTAATCGAGCCGCATTCTCTCCAAACGCACGATTAGTCTCTGCCTCTGCTACACCTTGGCGAGATCCACCAAATGCTTTAGCCGCAGTAGCTTGAGCCGCAGTTTCTTGTTGCTGTAATTGGCGTGAACGCTCTAAGTCTGCCAAACTTTGATTAGTTACAGCTTGCGTATATGGATTCATATACTGCTGAATGTTTTGGTTCAAAAACGAACCAGCCGCAACATCACGAATGTTTGCACGAGCTTCAGGTGCAATTTGTTTTAATGCTTCAGAAGCAACATCAGCACCAGTAACTTTTTCTGATGCAATACGTTCTGCATTAACATCACGAACTGTTCCACGGCTTAATTGAGCAGCATTAGCCAAAGCAGCCTCAACATCACGAGAAGTTACTCTTTCAGGTTGATATAGACCTGCACTAGTAGCTAAATTAGACGCAGTACCAAGCTGGCGCATTTGCTGACTATTTGGGTCTGCAAATTGTTGCGTTATGCGAAAAGCATTTTGTTGGTCAGGAGTAAATCCTGCAAACTCTCTAGGAGCTAGACCAGCGGCAACACCTTGTGCGCTTTGGACATTGGCTAAATATGCATCACGTAATGCAGGATCTAACTGCTGTTGACTTGAACTTCCACCGCCTAGAGACATATTATTCCCCTTGTATCCATTTAATTGCATCATCATGTGACGTAAAATATCGCCACATTTCCGTACTTACATCTCTCATTGCTTCTTTTCCTCTAAGCAATAAGACAATCATTGGTGCTATTTGTAATGAAATAATACGCAATGTGAGCGCATAGGCTCTGTCGTTGGTATTACCACTTTCAAGTTCTACAGAGTCTTGCCAAGCATTTATACTCTGAACCACTAAAGGCATTAAAAATGTCTTATTCTGATTAAAGAACTCATTTGTAGGCAGCGTCACCAGCGCATTCCAAAAGACAATATCTATGTCTTTTCTGCTAGGCTCTTTATCCTTGTCTACCAAGTCATCCCATAACTCGGCTATACCTGATAAAGCGACTAAAAAGTCTACAGCACTCTGGTTGCCACCAAACCATTCTAACAGTTTGGCATTCCTTAGTTCACGCCAATCTTGAGAATCATGGTCAATCATAATATTTACTATTAAAAATAGCTAGTTTTATCTCAAACTACCAAGTTTTCCATCAAACCTGATAGTGCCAACTCGCCAATCAGTTAATCTAACGCCTTCAATCTTGGCGGCTACTTGCCTTCCGCTTATGCGTACTGAAGTAGGACTTGCCATTGAATATGGGCCATAGTTATATTCTGTCGCATTGGGGTAGAACTTGGTGCTAAATCGAACTTGGACATCACCCGCAGTCTTTTCATCAGGGACTAATCCTGTCAGACTCATGGTTCTATCTCCATTACCCAACTCTACTGGTCCAGACTCAGCAAACAATGTCTGCCCATCATAAGCAAAACCAATTTCATGCTCATAGACATACCCGTCTGTAGAAACCATAATTGGGTTAGAGAAGATGCCACGATCTGTGCCGCAAGTACGAGCCAAAGTGCCGATAGCCCAATGATTCTCACGATAATTGTAAGAAACGTATGAATCTACTTCATTAGAAGCAGAACTTGGGTAAAACCACCAAATCTCACCATAAGTAGAGTTGTGTACGCAATAAACTTTAGATGACTGAGTAGCGTTCATATTGCTGAACACGTAATCCGATACATCTGAGTTCAATGGCTTGACAAAACCATCGTACATCCAGAATCCTGCTCCAGACATCCAAATACAGGCATTATCAGTAGCCGCTACTGCTTGCTTAGATATAACGCCACAACCACTACCAATACGCTCAAAGCTATAGATGAATGGTGGGCCAATATATGTGGCAGTATGCACATCAACATCAGTAAACAGAATAGTCGCTCCACGAACACGTTTAGCGCACATTAAAGAGCCAATAGTGGTTAACTCAAAGTCGCCAGCTTGATTGGTGGCGGCAGGAGTCCATACAGTATTGTTTTCTTGGTCACACCATTGAACTTTACGAGGATTTCCACCCGCACCTAGTGCAAATAAGAATCGTTCTTGAGTAACAATAAGACCAGTACAGCTAGTTGGTGCGTTAGTAATAGCAACCGCATCACTAGAGGTATTTAATTGCCATTCAAGCAGTTTCCCGTCTTTAGTTGAGCAAGCAACCAAATACTCCCCCCAAGTGTCCATAGACCATGTTGTGGCAGGAGTGTATGAACCTAAATCTGGTCTAGCAACACCATAAGCCGCTGTTCCATAAGTTCCATAGCCATAACCAATCTTCAATACAGCATCTGCATCACCAACAGTAAAACTTGTGGGTGTAATGTCAAACAAAGTACCAGCTTCATTCATTGCATAAAGCTTTGAATGTGTGCCAATTCCGATACGTCTGTTATTAGAGTTATCACGCCAGTTCAGCAAGCCACGAGCTAAACCCGTCATTTGATTGGTAGAACGCTTCCTCCACCCACCAACAGGGCGAATAGTGCCTTCGTACCAACGTACCAAATTTGAGCCATTCCAACGGCCTTTAGATTGATACTCAGTACCATTCTTGTATACGCCTGGAGGAATTTGTAGTGGAATGTAAGCCATATCTTTATTCTATTGCCTAGGTAGGTTAGACACAAAGCTCATTGTAGCAATTAAGGATGCAGTTGATGGATAGTTACCTGCTGCAGCATAAGTTTGAATACTTACTTGTGTACTATCAGTTTCCCACCAAAGCTCAACATAATCAGTTGCATTTAAGCTTAAAAAGTAATTCCATCCAACTAAAGCATGACCATTAACAGATCCATGTTTGCTTGGTACGGCAAAGAATCCAGTTGACCCGACAACTACAGTCCCGTTAATCTTTAACCATACCCTAGCATCATGGTCTTGAGAGTCAGGATTTTCAAACTGACCAGACCATTGCAAATTCCAGATTCCAGCGTCAGTAACTGTAATTCTTGAACTGCTTGCTACACTTACGCCATTGGCATAATCTGTAGTATTTAATGTCATTGCATAGGCCGTATTAGCTAATGCCGCTGTTTGGTCAACAGTACTTTGAAAAGCCCCGTAAGGATTATTCAAGTACTTACCACCTCTTGGCCCAATAACAGACTGTATTGAGTTAACTAACTTAGTAAAAAACAACCTCAAAAGTCCATTGTTTTGATTCTGGACATTTTGAGAATAGACAATTCCTGATGTACTCAAAGAAGGTACAGGAGGTATGTCTAATTGTTGCTTTACATCAGCCATTACTTTTTAAGCCATGTCTGCCAAACTGCACCAGCAGCAATGACTAAACCGCCAATCCACAAAACTGGTTGTGCAATAGATGCTATCCAGTTAAGAACCTTTACAGCACCCTTGGCAGCGTCAATAGCAGTTACAAGGTCTTTAGTGTTCTTATCTATTTCATCTACCTTTGCTTCAACAGCTAGTAGACGCTCATAGATTTGCTCATGGCTTACATCTTTCATGGAGCATCAGGCCAAGTAACAGTCCAAGGGAAACCTGTCTGCGTAGTTACATCACGCAAGGCTTGACGATAGGTAGCCCATACTGCTTTGTCTACAGGAGCATCAGCTACTTGTGTCCAATCACAGTCTTTCAGTTTTTCATCTCTTGAAGCACGAACACTCTTAGCCTGTTCAGCATCTTTAGAAGCTTTGTAATTAGCTTCATTCTGAGCCGCAGTAGTGATGTTGCCATCAGCATCTTCTGTTTGAAAGAATGATGGGCCAAGTATATATTTGGTGTACCACTTACCATCTACTTGCTCAACACCAGAGGCTTGAGAGTATTGGTAAACAGTACCACCTGATGCTTGTGCGCCTTCAAAGACTACATCAGCACCCAAAGCCTCTAAGACTTCAGTTGTTGTTGTCTCCCATGATGGGCCACCATTGGCTTTTGTGTATGCACGAAATTCACTTTCGTACATGACTGCGCCTGTTTCTCTGATTCGTACTTGCATTTTAATTACCTCAAGCAATTGCTAAAAAGATGAATGTTCCACCACTTGCATTGATGGCGGCTGGCGCAGTTGAACTAATCTCAAACCCTGCGCTGTATGTGTCAATGTAGTCGGTGTTAGTTACTTCAGCGACTGTGCTGTTCATGAGTAAGTATGGGTCATTGCCAGCCACAATGCCACGAGCAGAGTCCCATACATACCAGTCGCCAGTTGAGTCTGTGCGTTTGATAAGCACAAACCTAGCACCACCTGTAAATCCACAATCAATTTGCTTTGTAGTTCCTGTGCCTGTGTATGAGCCTACTTTGGAAACACCAGCACAAGTTGCAAAGAGGTAGGCTACGTAGGTTGTTGTATTGATGTTGGTAAACGCTGCGGCAGAAGTTGTAAACACACTCGCTGTTGGCGCTGTATTATTGACAACACCTGCTGATGTTATGGCAGCATTGGTTTGATTTAAATAAAGACCTTTAGTTGGGCCTAAAGGCGCGGCGTATACAAACCAGTTATCGCTGCCTGTATTTCTAGCTTTAAAAATCATCAACTCAGGCGCAACAGTCAAGTTATGCGTGACAGTCCTTGCAGAACTCGTCCCTGTATAGCAAACCACATCAAAGAAGCTAGGGGCGCGTCTCATTGCATAGTTAATATACAAATATGTAGATAGGTTGACTCCACTATCTGTGCCAAAAGTCACACCATCCATTGAGGCAAACGATGTGACCGATGTTTGAGTTGTTTCGGCGGTTGTTTGATTTGGGAATAAATCTTGACCAGCACCACGCAAGCGGTCGTTAAAGATAGGCTGGGATGCAAGGTTACGCCCATGCGCAATCCACAGGTCAGAAGGGAAGCCAATCCCTGTCACGTTTGCAGTTGCGCCTGTGCCAGTCCATGTCTTTGGGCTAAACACACTCGTCCCACTCGTAGGCACTTTCATTGGGCCTCTACGAATGGCTATGTAGATGTATGTTCCTGTTTCGTTGTAAATTGACGAAGATGTTTTTAAATTGAATCCTGTTGAAGTGAAATCAACCCTGTCAAAAGGAGATGCTTCTGCACCACTTGTGTTTGGATTGAGAACGGCATCAACGCCACCAGTTGCAACACCTCGCATATTGTCAAGCATGGCCCATTCAGTTCCAGCAATGGATGCACTCTTAATCAAAACAAGTTGAGGCTCGTATCCTAAGTTGATGCTTTGGAGACTTGTTCCATTACCCGTATAAGACCCACACGAAATCACATTGTCTGTACCGCTTAGGCCGAAGCCTGCTGCGTTGTGGGCAAAGATGTAGGCTACGTAAGTAGCTCCAGAAGCGTTTACATCGGAATCGTTGCCAACAGTAAATGTGGTGTCAGTAGGAGCAGAAACATAAGCGTTGGGGCTTCCTACATTGATTGCGCTTGTTGCTGAATTTAATTGCAAAATATAGTTTGTTGTTAGACTGCGATGGTAAACAGTCCAGTTGCTTGTGGTACTTGTACACTTGACAAAAATACAACCGGGAGTGCTTCCAAGACTATGAGCAATTTGACGACCCTGAGTTCCATCCCCCGTATAAGTCACAACATCAAAAAACTTTGGTTGCTCTCGGAATGTCCATGAAACAAAGTTTTCAGAATTAAAACTTGCAGAACTTCCTACAGAAAAACCTGAACTACTAAAAGCTGTTAATCCTGTTGCGTTGGTGCTTTGTGCAGAAGTTAAATTTGAAGAAAGCTGTTTGGTAGCGCCCCTTACGGTGTCATATAAAATGTGATTTCTTGCAGCACTTCTGTCTTTAATCCAAACCATCCCACCTTTAGTGGACAAGTCAATGCCATTGGTAATGGTCAACGATGCGCCTGTGCCTGTATAAAGGTATGTGCTAAACACTTCCTCAATGTAAACAGGGGCGGCCCCGCCTGCGCCTTCGCCCAGTAGTAGTTGCTGTGTTGAACTCATATTAGGTCACGTTTCCTGAAACAACACACAGGGTGCTGGTGATGAACA
>Ga0049080_10000584_pt1 | contig 12187 bp, 12 predicted proteins | sample GreLakmeER15MSRF_FD_66716 | JGI IMG/M metagenome (GOLD analysis project Ga0049080, IMG submission 66716) | Freshwater lentic microbial communities from great Laurentian Lakes, MI, USA - Great Lakes metaG ER15MSRF | ecosystem: Environmental > Aquatic > Freshwater > Lake | place: Great Lakes... | reverse complement strand
AGCATACATCACTTCTTTAGCACGCTCACCATAACGCTTCTTGAAGCCACCCATCTTTTTCTTGAGTGACATCACATACTTTTCTTTCTTATCAGTCTCAGCTCCGGTCAGCTTGCGCTCATCGACCTGCTCCTTTACGGATTTTGCTGCTGCCCGCGCCGCCGATTTGGCATAATCATCATCGTCATCCTTACCTTTTTTCATTACACTCTTGTCATCATAAAGGTGATCAGCCGCGGCCTTAACATCTTCTTTATGAGGAGAGTGTATGAGGACGTGATGATGATTATCATGATCTCTGTGCTGCGAGACTTTAATCTTTACACCATCGGATCTTGCAGCCTGTTTATGATCTTCATGATCTTTATGACTTAAAGGACCTTCGCTATGATGAATATCCATCCAATAGTGATGACCCACTGGAACATGCTTTATCAGGTCGGCGTGAATATGTTCCATCGACCTTTTCACTTCTTTATGATCATTACTTTCTTTCAATTTAGGTTCTAATTCAACCTTCTCTTTGCGAGTACCAACAATGACACCCATGCGCTCACCGCTGTTTTCCTTCTTCAGGACACCGCGGCCGACCAGCACGTCTTTGTGTGTGATCTTATCCTTTGGATGAGCCAGCGCAGCTAGCTTCTTTTCCTTATCACCCTTAGGCACCGTATGCTCTTTTTCCATGATGGAGCGAACTGCGGCGATAAGTGAGTCTGATGACCCTAATTTACTATTGTCTTTCATGATAGTCTCCTTCTTAGCGAGTTATTTCTTCCCAGTCTATAGATGCAAATACTTTATTATTGGTATATTACCATGCTCTGCAGGACCAGTAGCGTGCTTTCCAGCGCGGCCCTGGGTTATCGCAGTTGTGGCGCGCGCGAAAATTGCTGCGGCGACCCGGAATGTTCTTTTTGATCGTCATGTTGGGATCACCGAAGCGCACCAGAACTACATTACCAGAGCCGTTTGTCGTATAGACAGCAGACTTCTTTGGTCCACCTGGTGTGCGGAATGGCTTATTCAGAGTTACCTTGCGACCCTGATATTCAGCTTCCGTGATTTCCAGTTCCTCTTCGACATCATCGCATTGGCAATCACCACCACATTCGCAATCGTGATCTTCTTCGACTGAAGGATGATCAGCATAACCGAATTGTGCGCGAATGCCTAGCTGTTGAGCCGTTGGTGCATCCATAATTCCAGGTACAAAATCTTCAGACAATTCTGTTTGTTCACGGAGACCAGCTAAGGCCTTGCGTACATCTTCAAATGTCTTCGGTGACTTTGAATCTTCTGTTGTCTGCTTTGCCCATGGCACTGGCGCCATATAGCGAGCATCATTAGCAGATTCATTCTGACCTGGTGTATCTTTCTTATAATTCTTTACTAAAGAATCTGTACCAGTCTCACGATGCAGAGGATTTGGATCACCCTCAACCTTTAGTTTCTTATGAACCTTGCGATATACAACTCTACCATCAGGTAGCGTTTCTTTCTTATATTCAAAGTCAGCAGCTTTTGTGATAGCTTCAGGTACACAATTTGGTACCATGCGATCACCTTTCTTTTTCATACCAACAGCTTTGTAACCATCCCAGCAAGCTTCATCAACTTCTTCTTTGCGAACCTTGGCAGCTAGGTCTTTATCAGCACCACCCCATGTACCCTTACCCTTGGTGATGAAAGAGTTCACACGAGCATAGGCCCACTGTTGCTGATTAGCTCCTGGGCGATGTCCAGTCTTCCATGCAGCCATACCACGATTATAAACCTGACGCAATACGCTAACTGGAATACCAGATTTCTCGGCCTTCTTAGCAAGACCTTGATCGGCCGCTTCTTCGACTGACATCTTTGGCTTAACATGTTTAATCAGTTTGCCAACTTTACGATCTTTGACTGGATCTTTACCATTGTATTCGTGTGTTCTAGTTTCATAGTGATCCATACCATCATCATCGAGGTGACGTACACTATGAGTTATCTTTGACCCATCAGAGGATACATGAATGGACTGCGCCTGGCCATGCTTATCTTCTAGATGTTTTTTGACATGAGCTGGAACCCTCCAGCTTGCATTTCCGTCTTTAGTCGCTTCTGCAATTCGCTCGACTTCTTCATCGCGCTGCATCATTTTCTTGCGGAGATCCTGCATCTTCATGGATTCTCTCTCCCTCTCGTGCTTTTTAGCTAAAGTCTCTTTTTCTCTGCGATGCTTATCTTGCACCAGCTTTGATGCGCTATCGGCGGATTCCAGATCATATCTTGATGTCGGAACTGCATGGCTCAAAGGTTCTGTAGTCGGATCTAATCCGTGAGGAACGATTCCTCTAAACATGTCCCGATAACCAGCAGCTTCCGCGAACTGCTCAAATCTCTTGTTATATGAAGCAGATAGGTATGAATAGCGCACAGGCAGCTCCGGTGGATTGAATTGAACATCATTCGCATTATAGTTATCGCCAAATTGTCTGCGATATTTCATTGTATGAACACTTGTCTTAGTCTTTTTACTATCACCAGGCGCTGCCTTATATGCGCTTGGATCACTATCTGACATCTTTGTCTGTCTCTTGAATTGAGACTTGCGCTTGCTAGCAGTTGACTTGTCTAGGCCTGAATAATAGCGATGACCTTCAAGTGATAATTCCTTGTCACCCAACTCTGATTTAATCGACCACAATTTCTGTAGATCACCTCTGCTGCGAAGTAATTTATAGACTATATTCTCGACACTATATTCACCACCTTTAGCTAGGCCTGAACTACGCATTTCGCGAAGCTCTGCCAGCAAAGCTCCAATTTTCGACATATCATTTGATTTTATGGCCGCATCAATCTCATCTTTATACTGACGATATTTGCTGCGAACACTGACATCATCCATGGTAGGCTTTTGATTAGTAGGATGCTTGACCCAAGAATCATTCATCACACTATAGACACCAGAGCTAACCGCAGGCTCTTCGGTCGGTTCGATATAAAGCTCGACCTCAAACCCACGAATATTAATATTGTGCATCTGATTCCACAGACTCTTTTTCGCATCAAATAGCTGGCGCATATATGCGCGCATTGATGCTCCGCCTTTTAGTTTCACAATCACATGTAGATCGATATCGCTATGATCTGTATAGTGATAGCTAGCATTAGAGCCAGTGAATACAATATCTTTGACATCAATAGGCACTGCAACAAAGCGAATGAACTGATCGGCAATCTTGCGTAGCTGAATGCGAACCTCAGGCATCAAGCGATCATCAGCAAATAGCTTATGATTTAATTCATCATGTGCACCGATAGCTTCGCTTGAACGAGGTTCATCAGGTCCATCAGGATCTTCTTCATGCTGCATTGATACTGCAGTCTGTGGCATTTCGCGATCTGCTGGAGTGAAAGCTGACGTGCCACCACCAAACGGATCACCTTCTTCAACATGACCCATACCAGAGCGAACCATCTTCATCACCCTATGTGATGATGACCGTAAACCTGTTGGTAGACCTGATTTGAAGGCTTCGTGATTTTTGTTTTTTGCATGTTCTCGCATCTTGGATGCTGACATACCTTCAGCGCCTTCAGCATCCGGGTCACGCTCTCCCGCAGAATGAACATGTATCTTATCAAAATGATAGTCCTTACCATTATATTTGTGCAGGAGCTCATGCATTTCTTTATGACGGTCACCACCTACCACGACATGAACTTCTTTGCGACCTTGCTTATGCAGGTGCTTCATCACATCGATGATAGTCTTATGTGGGCCAGATTGAACAGAAGAACCAAAAGCTTTACGAGCTAAACCAACCTTCTGCCCATGCGACAGAGGATTCTTTTTCTTGTCTTGTGTATGTGATAAATGAACCTCGGCGTCTGCGCCATGCTTTTTTGCTATGGAATGCAAATGATCTACCAGTTTTTGGTGACCAATAGTAGGCGGGTTCATGCGCCCAAAAGTAATTGCAACAGGCTTCATTTGCCCTCCCTACGCTGGTTTTCCGTGGACTATACAGCGCTCGCCTATTTAGGGTTTTTAACCTCTTGCGGCTAAGAGATTGGCTCTACTAAATTCTGCGCGATCAACAAGTTTGGTAGGAGCACCGTTTTTAATTGCGACGAAGCCCTCAGGTTTTGCAGCTTGACCACCTATGGTATGCTGAAATGATCCTGGGTTTGATGATAATGCATGAACAAGAACATCTTTAGCACGTTGTAGATGACCATGTAATTCAAATGCTTTATCTATATGATGCCCATTAGCATCAAGATGATCAAGTGAATCTTTTAATTCCTGTTGCTTAATACTGCGAGCCTTGTCGGTCTTTAGAGTTGATAAAGCTTTTGCTTGTCTAGCTGTAATATATTTTCTAAGACCATCTGTAGTAGGCTTAGTGCTTTGACGAACAGTATCATTGATATACATCTTTATGTTATCGCGATGTCTTTCAACAGCCTTATGTGATGCTGATGTCATCGAAGATGCTACAGCTTTAGCCTTCTTCATATGACTTTCAAATTCGCGTTCTTGTGCGGATGAATATCCAGTGCGTTCCACTGGATGCTCAACAGAAATCATATGAACATCTGGATGCTGTTTAAATGATGATGTGTCAGGCTCAAATCCAGCCTTCATATCAGTTAATGTTTTACCTTGATATTTTGTATGCACGGCCACACCTAATTGTGCGCGAGCAACCTTCTTACCAACAGAACTATCTTTAGGTACAGAATATGTTATTGTATTAGGCTTGAAATTTAGTATATCTCCTGAAGTCTTTACATCTTCAGGTGTATGCATGATATCGCCTTGATATACAGCACCCTTAGGTGTTACCTTAGGTAAATGTTTCAATGCAGATTTTAGCTTTGACACTAGGCCAGGTGCATGACCATGATTAGCTTCTATATCTTGATCTGTATAATTGATCTTGGGCTTTACATTAAATGCTGATTTTGATGCGACAAAGAATTTCTTAGTCTCTGGATGATATCCAAATACTATTGAAGGTGATCCATCATATTTCATTGTCACCTTGACATTAGAACCATCTTTGCGGCGAAGCTGATTGTGTACAGCAGTTAGAGTATCAGCAGCATGTTTAAAACCAATAGCACCTGCATTGATAGGATGATCTTCAGCGTGTTCTAAATGCTTTAGTTTGTCATCAGCGGCGATTGACTCAGATAAAAATATTTTAAAATCCAATATCATGATGATCGTCCTTGTAGCGCATTAAGGTAATCAATATCATCTAAGTCACTATTTGACCTAGCTAAGGAACCTTGTTTTGCTTGAATTGCAGTAGTAAATCTATAATTATAGATTGGAAAACTTCCACCTCTTTTTATTCTGATTCTAAGTCTTAGCTGAAGATTAAAAGCGGGAATTCCAAGCCTAGCGGGATCATTTTTCATATAATATAGACCATAACCAGAACCTATTTGAATATAATAAGTTTTTTTAGATGCATAGTAATTTGCTACGGCATTTCCTGGAATATCAATAAACTCATCTGTAAACCTTTTATAATCAAAATCGACATCTTCCTGCTTAAATTTACTTGATGGAATAGTATATTTTCTGGGCGCACCTTTGGGCCCCCATCTTTTATTAACTATATCTACGGCACCGATAGCAGTTAAAAATTGTCTCATCTGTTCAGCAGATTCAGTAGAAGCTCCTCCTAGTAACCATTTCTTTTTAGATACATCATAATCTAATGAACCTTGACCAAAATCAACCTTTGTATCAAGTTTCACTTCAACCTTATATTTTACACCTTTGTAGAGCAGCTCTGCATCAGGCGCATTGGGATCTGGTCCTGCTGGCTGAAATGATGAAGTTTGTAATTTGTATTTTTTTAAATTTCTGTTAAGAGTTTGCTCATAGAGAATGCCTTTATTATCGGCCATATTATCCTCCGAATTTTTTCATATGACCCTCAATAAACTCAGGAGGAATCGGTTTCTTAAACCTAACCTCCGTAGCCATATAATATTCGGAATCGGCGACCTCAGGATTCTTAGCTACCCATTTGTAATATTCATTGCGATCCATCATGCGCTTTTTGGCATCGCCCATATTGCCGCGCAGGTCCGCATCCATATTACGTTCGGCCCAGTCCGCAGGTATTTTTAATTTTAAAACTGAGCGTTCGCTATGAGGAGTCGTGGTAGCTTTAGCATTGACGCCTCTAAAATGCGCTTCACCCCCACCACCAGACATGGATGCATAACCATGTGCGGTGTGAGGGTCTGGTGTTGTTGAATACATTCCAGTAGATGGATCTGGTTTATTGATACCAGATTTCATCATTGATGCTATATTGCGATCATGAGTGCCGTGATATAGAATATAGTGATCACCTTCACGCCACCACCCACGACGCTTCGCTTTGTCGAAAGGAAGTCTCTTAGACTCCGTTTGCTCAAACAACCATCTTTTGAATGACATGGCTACCTCTTTATATGATAGCCATATTTATGAAACTATAAGCTTACCTTCAACCATAGTAAGATTAACTAATTTTCTAGTATTGGTTTTGATGTAATCTCGACCACCGTCAATGAATACAGACCCATCTCTACTTTTCCGATAGTCGTGTCTATATCCGCTTACGATAATCTCACCATCATCTGCAACTGCTCCTGCGATTGGATCAGAAAAAGCTGAGGTGGCATCACAGATATATGCATGTCCCTCTGGACCCAAATAGATTCCAAAATAATGTTTGTGTGATGCATCTTTCAAAATGGGCTGATAGAAAACCTCGACTGGATGCAAACTCCAGTCTCCTGTTTTATCTTTGATAGACCATGCACCAACATATTTGGCCTCATAAAGTCTTTCAACAGATTCTATTTTCAGGCTATCATAGAAAGCTGTGGGTATACTAACTTCTTGACTCATTGTGTCAGCCTATAACAGAAGAAACCATTTCTTGCACCAGCAGGTCGATCTAGACCACCTGCATTACCTATGTTGGCCCATGTATTGCATTCCTCATATGAGGAAGCAAGCAATATTGATACCTTAGGTCCCTCATCTGTAGTGAATACTAGACTCACCACTACCAATAACCACATCATCTTCTAGACCTCCAAATGTATTGTTCATTACCAGTTATATGAGCCCATTTGTTCAATAGAGGCGTTTCCATTTCGTAGGCCTCTTTCTCCCAAGGATGATCCTCATAGCTAACCTTATTAGAATCTACTCGTTGACCTTTCCAGGTTACAAGATCGATATTCTGTACATGATCATACATTTCGCTTCTAGCAAATTGCTTTACATGCACCAACTCGTGGGCTAGAGTCTTGAGTGTTCTCTTGCGGTTTGGACCAGCATAGAGTCTAATCAAAAACTCTCTTGGACGTTTGTTATCATCTATCCATTCACAGTCGCCCAATACACCCTCTTCTTTAAAGAGGTCTTTGACCAGCTTGACCTTGATGGTCAAAGTCTCTGAAAGTCTAGGGCCTACCAGATCGGCTACCATCCATCTGGTAGCCCCACGGATGAGGTCCCTATAGACTTTGTCCCTGCCATAGACCGCTATGCGCGGACCTGATCTTGCCATGGACACCTCTCATCATGGGTTAATAGTACCAGGATGACCGCTCAATGTCAATGGCGAAGTAGGGTCAGAAGTATATATTAACGACGAGCCCGCGGAGTTTTAGGTTGCCATATAGTCTTAGGTGGTTCGACATCTATGGCTTCTTTTTTAGCACGTTTTTCTTTGCGCTCATCTCGCCAGTCATTTTCTTTACGATCCGTGAACCCGTAATCATCTTCATAATCATCCGGATCAAACTTGCGACTCTTACCCATTTTACACCTTTAAACCTGAGAAGTCCTTCCGACCCATTTTCTTTGTTTTCCAACCCATAGTCTCTTCCTCATCACGGCGTTGACCAAATGCGGTCTTATCCATGACAGGTCTGTCCTCCATGATATCTGACTGGGCCGATTGCTCGACATCATAGAGGCGCATCTTCTCCCGGTCGACACCGATAACAAATCTACGATGCACGGCCGGGTCACTATATCTATTCTTTAGCTGTTTTACCATGAACTGACTTAGCTCTTGTAGCTCCTCAGTAGAGATAAGTGCAATCATGAAATCAGCAGTCGCAGGTAGACCGAATGATTCTGATGTATCAGTCAAGTCAACATCAGAGCTGGAGTAACCAGATCGAGTGGTTTGTGTCGCTGATACGATTGGAACATTGCGCTCAACTGCAAGACCTCTTAGCTCCTCTGCTATAGCCTTAATATAGGTATAGCTATTTACATTAGAACCAGTCTTGATACGCGCAGACATACAAATATTTAGATAATCGATATAGATGATATCTGGTACGAAAGACCGCTTTAGATTTAATTCATTGAGTAGATGACGGAAATGACCAGCATGTGCTGAAGCTGTCGGATATTCTTTGATGATAAGCTTGCCAGTAGTCTTTGCTCGAATACCTGCAATCTTCTTTTCATATAGGTCTTTAGGCAAAGATTGTAAATCTGGAATCGGTACATTCAACAGATTAGCATCAATACGTTCTGCGATCTTTTCCTCGGCCATTTCCATCGTGATGTATAGAACATTCTTACCCATCATCAAATTAGCTGCGGCCATATGACACATTGCTAGAGATTTACCAACACCAGTGCCCGCCAAAATAATATTCAGCGACTTGCGTGATAGACCGCCTCTAGTAATCTTGTTCATGTATTCTAGATCGAACGGAACCTTTTCTTCTACGCGATGATAGAAGTCATATCGACCTTGATAGTCATCGATCAGGTCATGGCCGATATGTGTGTCAAAGGATACACCAAGTGCATCGGTGAGTATCTGAGGGATTGATCCCTTACTGCGATCTTTATCTTTACCATCAAGGATAGTGATGCTATCCATGATTGCATTATAGATGGCTCGCTCTTGACAAAATTTCTCAGTAGAGTCAAGTAACCAGGTCTTATCGACGGGCTCTGGTCGAGTAAGCCCATCGATAACTTGCATAACAGACTGATGTTCCTTCTCACCCAAACCCTTGGTGCCTTCTATCTCGATGGATAGGGCCTCACGGGTAGGAAGAGAATTATATTTCTCCATGAACTCTGAAATGCGAGAATATACTAGCTTTTCAGAGACATCAGAGAAATATTTTTCGCTTACAAAAGGTAATACCTTTCGTGCAAAATCATCATCATGTAGTAGGTGCCGAAGCACCGTCGTTTCGATTCGCATTCATTTCCGCCGTTGTTTCAATTATATGATATAGTATTGATGCTATGGTACGTTCGAAGTCTTGATTACCCTTAGTATTAAATTCATTTTCTAATACTGTATAGGTAAATCTGACGACTGCATTATCTTCATCATCAAGAGATTCACCAATCTTGACGGTATCGAAACGAAATACCGTCCCTTTGAACTTACCAGATTCAATACCCAAGCACAAGTGGTCTTTCACTTCAGCGTGATCAACCACTGTATACTCAGCTAGCGGTCTCGTTGGCACTTTCTTCTTCGTCATGTTCTACCTCACTTGTTTCACCTTGACCATACTTAAATTCTTTGGCCGCGACCGCATCAATACGATCTAGCAAATCTTTTGTAAAAAACCGTTCAGGATCTTGTTCAATCTGCTTCGCATAATATTTACCACCATCAGGCATCTCATATCGATTCGCAATCTTCTTGATTATACCATATTTCTCAGCCAAGTCAAGCAATCCGTAGTAACGATCAAGGCCCTTATCATAAGATAGCCTTACATCAATCGACTTGTTTTCCTTAGTAAAGCGACTCTTGGCTACACGACAATGAATAATATTACCAACAACCTCTGTACCATCACGATCTTTTTTCTTAGACAAGAAAATAATCTGTGAGGCCGCATACTTCAAACCTTCACCACCACCCATGTCTTTGGTCGGCACATATGCACCGATCACATTGAAGATATGATTGGTCACTAGCAATGATACATTAGCCCGAGCAAGCTTGAGTGATAGTGCGCGGAAAGCACCACGAATAAGCTGTGACCGAGTCATATCGCGCGTGTTCTTACCCTCTGCGATATCTTCCAATTCTTTTTCAGTTGAAAGCTGACCCAATGAGTCAAGCACCATAAGCATCTTTGGACGTTCTTTCTCAGGCACCTTGAGATAGTTATCAAGCGTTCTCATAACATGAGTGCGGAAGCCTTGCACAGTGGCCTGCTCAGAAATAACAACCCGGCGCGGATCGATTCCGCGAGCTACAAACATTTCCTTAGTAACCGCAGCTTCTGTGTCATAATAAAAGACACCAGCATCAGGATTATCTTTTAGAAACTGTTGCACGAGACCAAGAACAAAGAATGTCTTACCAGTTGCACTCTCACCAGCAAATGCTGTGATCTTATTGTTAGGCACACCGCCATAGATGCTGCCAGATAGCTCTGCATTTAATAGATATGAACCTGTATCCATTGCACCAGCAAATTCTGATGAATGTAAACCATCATCAGCAATATGTGTATCAACGTCGCCGATTTGTTTAACCAAATCTCTAAAGAAATCTTTGCTCATGATTTATCTCCTTGTCTAAATTCTGTCATGTAGCTATTGTCTGTGATTAGATTTCGTTTGTTTTCTACGGAATATACTGTCATGTCGATCTGATATCCTGGGTTATTTTTGAGCGGCACATCAATCCATGCATCATCATGCCATATGATCCTATTGTTTGGGTATGCATAAAAATTACCATCATCAACCTTAAACATGTGAGCACATTTATGCTCAGGTGTCTCACTAAAATTGGTATCTAAGATACCCTTATTCTCCCATGACCAATCCATAGTAAACATATATTCACCGCTAATATGACTACCATCACAACGAATTAGTTGTGCGCGTAGTCCAGCCATACGAGTGCGAATATTAACATCAATATATGGGCTAAAGCAGTTCCAGTAATAGCAATCCTCAATCTTTGGAACTGGTGCATCCTTCTTCCAACAGAAGGCCATTAGTGGTCGGCGTGTCCAATTGACACCATTATCTAGAAAGGCTTCAAAGAGAGGTACTCGCTTCTCCATGCTTGCGACACTATGCACATCACATAGTGTAAATTCACCATGACCCTTCTCATGATTGTACAGATATTCATTCCGCATATAACATGTGAATGTCGGAAGATTATGATTCAAGTATGCCATTAGGTGAAAAACTTCTCCAATGTAGGTCTATCTTCATCTTGCCATCCAATCACATCAAGGATCGAGCGAAGCGGATCAAGAAATGCCTTTTCAAACTGTGTCTTATAATCTATGTATCGGTCAATCTCAAACTCTGATGGTAGAACGGATGCGATAGCCAATACATTCTCATTTAATGGATTGGGCATTTTCATATAGCAGAATTTTACCTTATCACCATCTTTGATAAGATCATAGGTCTTATCAAGCTTGAGTTGTTTGAGACGAGTATTATATGTCTGACTAGCTCTCACATGAATTGGAATACCCTTCTCGACCATTCTATATTTCCCAAGGCCCTGAATTCCTCTTGGAAATGCAATATCTTCAAAGCGCATCTTATTGAATTGCTCGCGGAAAGATGCAATAAACTGATGCATTGCGCTTTCATCTTTAGTCATAATGATGTTCAATGCATCTTTAATAGCCTTGCGACAAAATGCGGGAGTCGAAGATTTAACTGCTTCAATGCCCATCATCTTTAGCTTTGGTGTTTCATATCGCACACCTTCAGAATCATGAACATTCAGAATGTAACGCTTCTTACCTGTCCAGATACCACGGTCTGCAATGTTCTCTCGCTTCATAGACATCTTCTGTGCGAAGGCATTCATATGCTCATGCAGGCCTGCATATATCTTGTCAATGACTGGCTTGAATGCCTGTGAAGCGATCTTGTCAAGATAGGTGACAATCTGTTCGGTTGTAGGAGTTTTGTCTTTAAATACCTTAGTCACCAGACCATCAAGAGTGATATACAAGCTATCGGTATCAACTGCGATAACATAATCAACATCTTCTGTACCAAGAAGCTTATTGATATATTCATTAATCTTAACTTCAGCCCAGCGAATAGAAAGCTGTCCACCGACTGTGATAGCTGTGGCCTGATTAAGATCATAGAAGCGGAAATATGGATTACCGATTG
>Ga0049080_10000579_pt1 | contig 12238 bp, 5 predicted proteins | sample GreLakmeER15MSRF_FD_66716 | JGI IMG/M metagenome (GOLD analysis project Ga0049080, IMG submission 66716) | Freshwater lentic microbial communities from great Laurentian Lakes, MI, USA - Great Lakes metaG ER15MSRF | ecosystem: Environmental > Aquatic > Freshwater > Lake | place: Great Lakes... | reverse complement strand
GTGATGTCTTGCGTAACCCTAGAATCGTGCTCTGCAAAACCGTCAAACTTCTTTTTACGCAACAAGTAGCGCTGTTGCATCTGGTCACGGGCAATATATGCTTGGCTACCAACTGGGCCTTCTGGCATTCCCAACCACTTTTGACGGGCAGGCTCTAACTCTGAATTACGATAGCGCTCCATCTGGTCACGCAAACGCACCAATTCTTGTTGCTTAGCCTTGATCTTGTTGCGGATCGGTTTCTGTTGGCTCTCAACAAGCTTATTGATGTCTGCAATTAGCGCATCACGTTTTGCTGTTAGCGCAGGGGAGTCCACCCAGTCCTGCTTACTAATTTTAGCCAACTGTTCCTGCATCTTCTCCAGTTTGTTGACTCTGGTAACAACAGTTTCTTTGACCGGTTTTGCTACGTACCGAGTGCTCAACTCTTTGAGCGAGCCATACATGTCGTTGGTAGCTTGCAGAATCTGGGCGCTAGACAGGGGTGACTGTCTCTGAGCCGCACGCAAATGTGCCGCTTCTTTTAATGCCGCCTGTACGTACTGGGTACGCAGCTTAGACAAATACTTTAAATCGTACTTGTGTGGCGCATCCTTGGATGTGCGCTGACCTTCTAATGCTTCAAGCAGCTTGTCGTAGGCTTCATCTTTATTTTTCTTTTGACGCTTAGCTTCCAGCGTATGGCGCTGTGAACTGACTGCTTCGTTGTCTAAAGTTTTAAGTTCTGCTACACCGCTGACGCCCATGACCTGTGCCAACTCGTTGGCATCTTTGGCGTTCATCTTCTCGATGGGGGTCAGCGTAGTGTCAATAGTTGCTTTACGTTCTGGTGCAGCAATTACCTTCTCGGCAAGGCGTTCTTCTCCAGCCGCAGTACGGCGGCCACGTTTGCCTTCCTCAATATGCTTGAGCAAGCGCTCCAGTTCCTGCGCCTGCATGTCACGCCACAGGATTTCCTTGGCTTTCTCTGACAGGTTGCCTTCTGTGTCGTACAGATTGTTCTCGGCAAACGGATCAGCCATGTACTGATCGAGTAGCTCTTGCGCTTTCTGTTTGCTGTCATTGAGCTTGGTACGCAACTTACCTTCGACAAACTCTGCGTCTTCAATGACGTTGAGGTCAAGCTTTCTGTTGCTAAGACCTTTGAGACCTAGGATGTCTTTGACTTCTGAATTGATAATGCCTGAGTCAATGGCTTCGTCCACTCCCGTCTTGGCAACCTTTGGCTCTTGCTCTTGCAGTTCCTTGGCTTCTTTCTCTGTCAAGTCACGGCTGACACCCTTTTCATCAACGATGTAAGGTATGCGTACAGTGGGGCCTGTAGGTAGTTTGCCTGCGGGGGGTGTAGATAAAAGAGTGCGGAACTCTGCTGGCGCGCGCTCCTTGGGCACTTCGCGGTACAGAACCTTGGGTGCAGCTTTGCCTGCTTGTGCTTCAGGGCCAACAAAGTCAGGGTCAATACCGCGGCTCAGTGAGTCTGCATACTCTTCAGGAGTGAGAGTCTTTTTCTTACCTTCTTCTCTGGCTTTAATACTTTCTTCGTACTCTTGCTCGGCAGTAAACAGGTCTTCGTCCCTGCTAACTTGGGACTCGGGCTGCTTCTCAGTAATCTGCTCAATGTCTTGCTGTGCTTGCTGGCGATCTCTTTGATCCAACTCTTTTTGGAATTCAGCGCCAAACATGTCTACCTGCTCAGTAGGCAGTGCACGGATGTTACGCGGCATCGCCTCACCGGGAACCTTACGCTCAAGTCCCGCTTGTGTAGTCTGTAGTGTGTCTAACTGAGCGGCTAGTTTCTGAGCCTTGGCAAAGTCACCATCGTCCAGAGCTTTCTGCAACGCTTTGCGTGTCGCTCCTAGATCGGCTTCTTTGGGTGTCAGCTTGTCCAGTTGTTTAAGCGTGCTCTTATAGTTTTCTTCTGCTGGCGCAAGCTTTTCAAGCTGTTTGGATAGCGAGATGACTCGCTGCATATCCTGTTTGCCCATAGCGTCTTGCAGTTGTTTCTGCAAGTCTGGGACTACGCGCTTAACTTGTTCCAAGTCTGTTGTGACACGCTCACGAATCGTTGACTGCAAGGTGTCAAACGGTTGGTTTTTTATCTCGTCATCGGTGTAGCCCAACTGCTTGGCTATGCTATTAAGCTGTTCAGTACGCGCACGCTCTGCGTCAGGTAATTCAGAGAACTTACCAACAACTGTCTCGTCGCCCATCTGCGCCAGCAACTCAGGCGTACCCAGCTTCCTAGCTTGGGCTAAGCGCTTTTCTTCTGCTTTGGCGGCAATCGCCTGTTGTTTAGCGGCTTCAGCTTCTTGCTTGGCTGTCTCTTTGTCTATGCGCTCTTGTTCTTTTCGCGTCTCTTCTTCTTGAAGCTGGCGCATCTGCTCTTCTTGACGCGCTATTTCCTGTTGCTGGGCACGTTCGCCCCGAGCCGCTGATCTGTCTCCAAAACGACCGGCTGCACCAATAGGAGCAAGCAAACCGACTTGGTAAGCTGTTTCGCCATATTCTTTAAGGGCGTCCTCATCTGTTAAAGACAAGCCTGCTTGCGCACGCTGCAACATCTGTTGCGTAATCTCAGTCGGGATCTCAGCAAGAGCGCCAGTGGCTGTACCTTTTGCAAGGGTGGCCAGCAGTCTTTCATCGGCTAGTTTGGATGCCTGTTCAGCAGTTCTACCAAATAGCGCTTTCTCTGGAATACCGGTCAGCTTACTGACAAGACGGCCACCCAAAGGAATAAACGTACCTGCTACATCCAACGCGGCTTGAGGCGCGGCGGCTAGGGCGGCGGCTCCACGATCAATAGTAAGAGGCTCACCGCGTTGTTGTTGCTCGGCTGCTTGGCGCTCAATGTTGCCACCAAACTGCTGAATAAGGGACGGCAAAAGCGCGCCACCAATACCACCAACTACTGCACCTGCAGGGCCAGCAAATGAACCAAGGGCAGCGCCTGCTCTGGCTCCACCTAGTGTTGTAGCAATGTTGGGGATTTGTTCGGCGATAGCCGCAGGGATTTGACTGACGACTTCACCAGCCGCTGGCAAAAGCCCTTTCTCGTAAGCCTTCTTGACTTTATCAAGACTTACTTGCTGAGCGTAACGTCTGTCAATGTCTTCACCGCGCTCTAAAGCGGCTTTGGCGGCTTCTTCAGGGGAGCCAGTAAGCGATCCAATTGCAGTCTTGCCAGACGAGATTAAGGACTCAAGGCCCTTACCCACCGCGGCACCAATGCCTTCTTTGGGTTTTAACTCTTTGTAGTTTGCCCGAACAAACGCAACAACATCATCAGGAGACGCACCCTCGGGGCCCTCTACACTATAAATACGCCCATCAGGGCCTTCTACTTTGTAAATGGGCATTGCTGCGTCCTAGATTTTTATGGGGTCATTGCACCCCGAGAAATTTAAAACCACCGCCCCCAGAAGGAGCCGCGGACTGTGATCTCATTATAGGAGTAATTCCAAGACTTGCATAGATGGCTGTGCGAACACGATCTTCTTCACGTTGTCTAGCCAAAGACCCCTCTGCGCCCAACGCACCCATCTTGCCTTCCATGCTTTTTGCCCAGTCAGCCATATGGTTTTGGATCATTTTCTCAGCTTCCAACTCCATCTTCTTCTCTCTACCACCGCGCTCAATGTAAGAAGCTTGTGCCTCGGCTTCTTTGGTTTTAGCTTTCTTGTAGCCCAAATCAGCGTCAATAATAGTCTGTTCGCGCTCAAGTTTCTCGCGATCTTTCTTACCAGCAACAGTAGCCAATCCGGCTTCGCCAAGTGCAGTCATAAAGTTGGGAGACTTGCTTGCAAGCAAACTTAAACCCAAAGTTAACAAATCATCGTTGTTAAAGCCCTTGCGTTGTTTGGCAGGGGTGACTTCTTCGGCGGCTTTGACAATGTCGTCACGCGTCATTGGCGCTTGATTAGCTTCCTGCATACGCTGAAGTTCAGCGTCGTCAATACCTTTGAACGGAATCGTTCCCGGCGCTACGCCAGCCGCAGGTGCGGCATCGCCAGCAGGCAAAGCTTTGTCTGCAAGTGCATCAACACGGCCTGTAGCTTGGGCTTGTTGGCCGGTCTTGGATAAACGTTGAGCCGTGGCCACATCTTGGCCTTCTCGTAGCATAGAGGCTTCTGCAATATTGGCAGACTTACTGTATTTGTCTGCCGCTTCTTTGGCTCGATTAGCCTCGACCATTTTACGCAGATACTCTTGCTCATCAAGCGTAGCGCCAGCGGCTTGTGCTTCTTTGGTAACTTGTTGTGATGCTTCAAGTGCCTTCAAACCGCCAGATTCTTTTTGCAGTGCAGCAATTTCTTGCGGCGACATACGGCCTTTAGGCCCTTGCAAAAACCCAAGCTTGTCGCCAATCTTTTCACCCAAAGCAACAATGCCAGAACCAGATTTAGCCGAACCTACTACAGGCGCCAAAGGCGTGGGGGCATTTAACGTGGTACCAATCTGGCGCTGAGCTTCCAAAGGGATGCCCATCTTGTCAGCCATCCGCCCAAAGAACGAGTTGGTTTGGTCGTAGTTAGAAGCAGGCGCTTTAACGGTCTGACCGGGAATCTGTGCAGCCGTACTAGTATCAACAGGGGCTTTTTTGGCTCCGGGCACTTCTTCAGCAACCGCGGATCCAATAGGCAGCATGGCAGTCATGCGCTTTGCAATACTGTTGCCGTAGTCAATAGTAGTAGGTGCTTTAGGGTTCTTTGGATCGCTGACTGCCTGACCTTTGGCAGCTTTTTGCATACCGCCGGGGCCACCATAGTAGTAAGCGCCAGCTAATACGGGGTCGCCTTTAGCCGCAGAAAAACCTTGCATTCCATAACGAATGCCTGCACGCATGTTATCCAGAGGCTTGTTGATGTCCATGCTGGGGTCAGCAACGCTTTTAAAAGTAGCGGGTAAGATTTGCATCGCACCGTGTGCGTCACGGTTAGATGTCTTTTCAGTAGCTTTACCGCTTGACTCTTGAGCGTGTAGCGCTTTTAAGAACGCGCGCTCTCTTGGATTGGTAATACCCTCCATGTCAAGCGCTTTATCAAACAGCTCTGAGCCACTTAATTTCTTTGTGCCGCCGCTACTAAAGTTCAACATGCCGCCTTCAGCCATACGAACCACTGGCTCACTACGCTGGGCAAAGTCGTACATGCCGCCCTGCGCCATGCCATTTTGTCTTGGAACATCATCACCGTCACCATAGCCCGCAATACCGCCATCAGCTAGTGTTTGCATGTTGGGCGCGGGGATACGAGCAATGCCTTGGTTCTCTGGAAGCTGTGTTTGCGCAACGGGTGCGGGTGCTGGCGTCATGCCTTGAATTGCAGAATCAACTACCTTGGGTTGCGGCGCGGCGCCTGCCTGACCTTGTGCCGCTGTGCGCATCTTTTTGCGGCGATTGCTCTCGCTAAGTGCCAACGACACCATGTATGGGTCTTGCCTGTGCAACTGCGCAAACTGCTGCAAAGCAGGGTCTGGCATCATTGCCAGATTGTCAGAGATATTAGATAGTTCTTCTAATTGCATGATTTAATCCTGACCCATTCTATAGATAGCCAAGTCTGCCAGACCGGCAGGGCGCTCGCCAACTGAACCACCGCCTGCAAACGCACCCAGCGCTCTACCCGTAATAGCCAGACCCGCCGCTTGCTGAACCCCTGAAGGGGGTGAGGCGTACGTTGTAGCTGATTGTTGCGCCAAAGGCAAACCACGAATCATGTCAGACATGAAACCCATTTGTTTGTATGGGTAGTTCTGGTAGTTAAGATAGTCTTGGTATTGATTGTTAAGAATGTTCTGTGTCTGTTGCTGTTGCTGACCACCATACTGGTTCTGCATCTGGTTGATGCCCATGTTCTGTTGGTACTGCTGATTACCAAGAGCGCCCAAATTCATTGCCGATTGGTTAGCGGTCTGCAAACCTTGCAAGCCCAAACCCGCGCCAAACTGTTGCTGTTGAGCGTTAAGCTGGTTCTGAGTGTTGTATTGCCCCATTGCTTGGTTGTAGGCGGTATTTAAACCCTGCGCTTGGATGTCACCCAGTTGACGGGCTAGGTTACCTCTGGCTTGACCACGCATAAGGTAGTCACCGCTACCGCCAAAAGCACCTGAACGAGCCGCTTGAGCTTGTTGTGCTTGCCCTGCAATTTGAGCTTGCCGCTGTGCCTCTTGCTGCTGGCGCTCCACTACACCCTGCATGTAGGGGTTCATCATACTGTTGCCGGTCACATTACCCTGCGCGTCTCTAATATTGGCAGCGTTAAATGCGGAGCTAAAGTCTGCTGGTCTGAATGTGTACTGTGTGTTTAGCGCACCAATACCTGCCTGTCCAGTTAGCGCTGTTGCGTCACCTATCTGGGGTGCGGTCTGCATCAATGCCGCATTTTCATACGCTTGCTGTTGCAAAGGTGTGAATTGCGCTACACGATCCCCCGTGTACTGCATGTAGGGGTTTAAATCGGGATCAGTGTAAAGCTGTGCTTTACCTAACAGTTCTTCTGCGTAGGGGCGGATTGGTTCCGCAAAACCTTGCTGGACTTCTTGTATTGTGGTTGCCATGATCTATTCCTTAAGCGGGAAGATATTTATCAGCGCGGGAGTTGGCCGCTACTTTGTTTTTGCCTGTGGTCTTACCCCGTGCACGTTGTACACGATCCATCATGGCGTAAAGCTTCTTGGCTCCGGCATCTGTTGAGCCGTTACCCAACTCAGACACGATACGTGCGGGGATTACAAACTCACCATCGGCAAGACGTGCGGGTTGTTGCTTGCGGCCAATGGTTGCAGGGATGCTGTCAGACACACCGTCTCCGGGGCCTTTAAGTAAACGACCGCCATCAGAGTAAGAGCCCAGAGAGCCAAGGCCGCCACCGATGGCGTAGCCACCTTCAGCATAGCTTCTTCGTAGCAAACCGCCTTTAGCACTAGCAGTTCCAGCAGTAGCGCCTGTGCCGCCAGCACCGGGGTCTCCTGCGCCAGTACCTGTGCCAGATCCAGTACCACCACCGCCACCGCCACCTCCACCACCTCCACCCCCATCGCCACCATCACCACCGCCATCGCTTATAACAGTGCCGTCAGCCGCTACTTGCAACCAACGTTTTTTAAATGTGTTCCATGTCCATGTGCCTTTGCTGTCGGCTGGAGGTTTTGTTGCGGGGTTAGTCAAATCGTATTTAACGTCACCAACAGTAATGAAGTCGTCAGCAGTGGGCGCAGCCTTCAAAGCAGAAGTCTTTTTACCAAGCACAGACTCAGCGTACGGCATAGCAACATTAGGTGAAACAGTCTTCATGGGGTATTTAGCAGCGCCCCTACCCATCAGAAAATTGTATGCCGCCTCAGAGTCGCCAGTCTGTTTGTTATACATCTGGTTAAACTCGTCCATGTTTCTTGGTACTCTGGACGTAAAGCCTAAACTACCACCGCCTGCTGTGTAAGCGTCTTTTATTTGCTGGATACCAGTGAACCCGCCTGTTGGACGACCGGGGATATTAGGCTGAACAGTCACAGTACCGTCAGCATTTTGAGTAATATCGCCGGGAGTGCTAGTAAGCGCATTACCTGTGTCGTTGCCGTAGAAACCGCCGGGAGTTACGGTGTTTGAAAAATCATTGATTATTGGTTTGACTACGGGTTTTTTAATAGAGTTAAAGTCAAACCCAGCTTTTTCTCCGGGCTTGCGCAGTTGAGACGCTTTAAAAAGATCATTTTCAAGGTTCATGCCGCTACCAACTAACTCGGCAATAGTCTTACCTGTCTGACGTAGAACATCTGCTTCAGTAAGCCCGTTTTTAGAGAGCGTGGCTTTAGCTTCTGCAATTTTTTGTTTTACAGTGTTTCCAGAATTTTCGTAGGCAAAGTTTTTGAATTTGCTGTAAATGTCTTCAGCTTTACCAACCGTGTTCATTACGGAACTGTTTGACGCGTCTTTGTACCACTGCTGTTTGCGGTCATCTTCAGTCACTTCACGGCCAAGCGTGTTGCGTATCCACTCATCGGCAATAGTTCTCTTGTCAGCAGATTGGTACCCGCCATATTCTTTTGTAGCATCAGCAAGAGACATCTCTTTGAAAAGTTCTTTTGAGTTACCAACCAGCAAACTTTGGGCACTCTTCTTAAACTCTTCGTACATCTCGGCGCCTGTACGGTCGCCGTTCATGATCTGGTTAGTCCACCAAGAAAGACCCGCAGGATCTGGATCACGGCCAAGTACATTGCGGTACACATTGGTCACAATGTTTTGGGCATTTTGAGCCGCAGTAATTTGTGCGGGATCAACGTTAAATTGCTTACCTGCGGCAATAATACCTGCGGCATCCAGTTTATTGTTGGCAATGTAGTCGTTAATGTTTGCGCCAGTGTAGTCGTTAGAGAACGCGTTTAAATTGGTGCCAGCCGTAGTAGCCCCCGTAGTAGCCCCCGTAGTAGCCCCCGTGTTGTTTAATGTGGCTATGCCAGAAGTATCTGTGTTTGTTGCCGTGTTGTTTGCAGCAGGGGGTGTGTATAACTGCAAACCAGTAATACCAGAGGTGTCAAACCCTTTCCATGTATCGCCAATATTCTCAGCCGTAATTCTATTGTCGGCAATAAGTTTATTGATAGCCCCTACATCATTTTTAGAATACGCATCTTCAAGCGCAGATTTTGTTTCTGCACCGATTACAGAATTGGCAGACTGCATGAAGCTAGCTTTTTGAGCTTCAGTTACTGGGCCGCTACCAAAACTCGATTCCCAAAATGCTTGACCTTCTTTATCAGGCGTGCGACCAAGTTCTGAATACAAGTCGGCAACGGTTTGACCCGTACCACCAGCCGCCAAAGCCACAATACCGCCGCCTGCCATACCCATCTGTTGCTGTGGGGGCTGGTTTAAAGAAGCTACCCCAATGTCGTATGGGTTTGGATTCGGGTTTTGTTGTCTAAAAAGATCGCGTTGGCCTTGGAAAGTTTTGTCTCCAAACTCACTGGCTTTGACTGGTGCCATAGAGCGCACACCGTATAAAGGGTCAGGTTTGCCTGTGATTGGGTTGATATTGAAATCAAACTGACGGATGTAGTTGGTATTTTTGGTTTCTGGCGCTTTTGTGGTCGTGGGAACCATTGCACCCGCTAAGATCGGTGCGGCGGCATAGCCAAGATTGCCAAGGTTATTTTTAGCAAATGCCAAGGGGTTTGTTGCAGCGGCTTTAGCTCCCGCACTCAATACGTCAGGTTTAGCTAAATTAAAATTTGAAGGGTTAATCTGCTCAATAGGCGGAACAGATACGGCACTACCGGCCATAGCACCAGAAGAACTTACGCCCCCCACAAGGTTTTCTGCGCCAATTGGAGCGCCGCCAGCAACTAACGCATTACCCCCAGCACCCATCAAACTTTCGCCCAGACCCGCTCCACCATACGCACCCAATCCGGCCATAAGGCCGCGAGACAAACTGCCGGTAGCCAGTGTCGTAATACCGCCTGTGGCAACCCCAGCCATCATGGAAGACATGCCCAATCCAGCAGGGCCAAGGAACGCGCCAAGCGCAATAGGGGCAACAGCCTTGAACAGATCAGAAAGGAAGCCAGCTTCGGGTAAACCCGTCTCTGGGTTGATAGTCATGGTTGTGCCGTTGGCTTCGGCAAATGCTTGTAGGCGCTGGACTTCGTCCGGCGTCATGTGTACGAGTAAAGAGTCGTCGCCGCGACCTTGTGCGGCTACCTGTTCGGCAAACTTATGCAGGCTCATTTTTGCCTCTCAAAATGGGGTTGCTAGATAATATCATGTTGACGTCTTTATGCGAAGCATTTGGCTTGTTGCTTGTACACCATCTTGTGTATCCCTGTAAACATCGCCAAGCCTCAGATTGGGTAGGTCGGCTTCAGTGGGCAGAGTGTCAAGGTTCAAGTTAAGCGTAGCGCCGCCCATGTCACCGGGGTTGGATAATTGGTTGAAGTACAAACGCAAGATGTTGTTAATCTGGTCTTGATACCGGCGCTCGTACTCATTGGGAGCCAGCGGCAAGTTTGGTGCGGTTGCGTTTAGTTCAGCCATTAGCGTCTGCCGTCTGGTCTAATGTCAATACGTGGAGCTCCAAGCTGCCAAGCCGTGCCAATCTGGTTGGAGCCAATCTTAAAAATCATCTGGCGACCGCGCATGCGGGTAAATATCTGACCCGTAAACTCTTCTGTAAGTACGTATGTATTGCCCTTAACCACAGGTTGCGCGGCGGTACTTGTCTGCCCTGAGCCTGAATTTGCCAGACCGTACAGCGTCATGGTTACTGTGGGCAGTACTCCTGTGGGGGAGTTTACAGAGTCTTCAAAGGTGAGGTCAGGCAATACGCGCCAGACAAAACCAAAATTGTGGCCATCACCAATATCGAACTCAGACGAACTAATATAAGCGTTAATCGCAGCAGTTGTGCCGGTTTCTTTATCATCTAGCCCTTGCTCTTGGTTAACCAAGTTATAGGTGTACGTAGCCGCCAGAGGCGACGGCTGCAAACCAGAATCTAGCCAAGCTGTTCGCGCCAACGTGCCGTAGTACCAAATTTTCTCTAGGTAGTTGTAAATAACGTACCTGTCTACCGCTGTTACGTCGGCAGAGCAATAGAACCACCAGACTTCATTAAAGCCTTCGTTTGTACCTGCAAATACCTGCGATTCTTGGTCAAGGTTAATATCTTGGAAGATGAAGCGGCGCAAGTCGCAGTTTAGCGTTTGTATACGGCCATCGTATGCGTAGAACTTATCCACGCCCATCCAGTACACAATACCCGAAGCCTGCGCTACTGAGTTAGGACTGATGATGGAGATGTTGTCGCCAAGCAACTGCGGTGCCCAAACATAAGGGGGGCCAAGGTACTGGAGTGAATAAACGCTTGAGTCTGTGAATACCACAATCTCTTGACGAGTTTGGATAGACGTTACGATCTCTGAGCCGTGAGATAGTCGGGTAAACCCTGCCTGATTGGTGGGGTCTGGCGTCCAGTTGTACAAGTCATCTTGCGCTGACCAGCGGATTAGCAGAGGGTCAATAGCTGTCTCACCGTAGTCGTTGCAACCAAACGCAATCACAAATCGTGAGGAGTCTGAGACTGTAAAAGAGTTAACCGCTGTGGGAACGTCCACAATTAAAGAGACTGCGCCCGTACCGGAAGAAACAGTATTTACCTCTGCGCCAGCAGAATCCAACAAATTAAAAGTTAAACCATTAACTTGAAAAACATAGTACGTAGTAGCCGCAGACACGCCACTAGGCAGAGAACCGCCAGAGAATTGAAGCGCAGCGCCTTCGGTAAATAAAACCGTAGAAGTCACCACAGTTGGCGAAGCGTTTGTAAAGGATACTGTACCGCCAAGGGTGTTTAAATTAACGCCACGGGTTGTGAGGGCTGACCCTGCGGATGCATCCCAGTAATAAATACCCTGCCCACGGGGGCCAAACAGCAAATCCTCGCCATAGTTAATTTGGTTCCACAACTGCAAACCAAGCGTGTTAGATATGCCTTCGCCCCAACCACCAGCACCCCAACCACCAGCGCCCCAACCCACTAGAGGTACTTGAATAGCTGGGCCAACGTTAAGTTGGTAAGTTGCAACTACTGAAGCACCGCCGCCGGGAGAGCCAGATACATCTGTAGCGTTGGCATTTGCGCCAACAGTGATTGTGTAGGTGTCTACTGTAAGTACCGTGACTTGGTAGCCTGTAGCCAGATTTAGGATTGGAGCCGTGATATTTCCGCCAAGCCCAACAGCACCGCTAAATACTACAAAATCTCCAGTACCGCAGCCATGCGCAGTATCGGTCACAGTGATAACCGCAGAGCTTAATGTAGCTACAAACGGGTTATTGTTGATTGTGCTGGAAGCACGGATAGGTGTGATGTCGTTGTACCCGCCGCCTGACTCAATGTAGAACTTTAAGTTAGTGCCCACGCCTACAAGGTTCAAATTGGCCAGCGTCACCCAATTCCACAACGAACGGCAGATGCCAAGGAATGTGGATGCGGAAATGCGCTCCCAACCACCAATAACTTCTGGGTTACCCTGACGGAAACGGATTTTGTCGCCCTCGTACCAACCACCCTCGGTGGTGTATCGAGTGTTCTCCCGGTTGACGCCCGGCTTAAACAGTATTTTTTGTAATGGCATGGGCTACCTTTATTTACTGGCAACGCCTTTGGTCTTCTCAAAAGAACGCATACCGGCAATGCCCAAGATGCCTGATAATATCACCCAAAGCTGGTCTGCGTCT